>PPCM01000173.1_pt1 | contig 89456 bp, 65 predicted proteins | sample 1555541 | NCBI WGS metagenome assembly PPCM01 (sample SAMN05284479, study PRJNA326546) | Marine sediment metagenome, whole genome shotgun sequencing project. | isolation source: marine sediment | place: Germany: Wadden Sea | collected 2012-09-05 | reverse complement strand
TAACCCTTTTGCCAAATCTCTAGTGTATTCCTGATTTAGGGTATCTGCTTCATACTCTGAATGACCAGTTACAAAAATCTGTTTGTTATCTTCAGACTTAACTATGTAAACACCTGCTTCATCTGATTCAGCCATAAGTTCAAGGCGATCATCTGCTAATATTGGTTCCTTATGTATGCTTGTGTGTCTTGAATGTGGCACCATAAAGGTATCATTAAAACCTCTAAGTAGCGGTGAATGTTTCTTAACAATCTTGTGTTTAAAAATACCAAACATCTTCTCATCCAGTGGGTACTTTCCTATGCCATAGTGATGGTAAAGTCCTGCTTGAGCACCCCAACATATGTGGAATGTAGAAGTAACATGATCCACAGTCCAATCCATAATCTGGGTTAACTCATCCCAGTATGTCACTTCTTCAAATGGCATTTGCTCAATAGGTGCACCTGTAATGATCATACCATCGTACTTATGACTCTTAATATCACCAAAGGTTGAATAAAAGGCCACCATATGGTCTTCTGAAGTGTTCTTAGACTTATAAGAGCTTGGTTTAAGTAAAGTCACTTCTACTTGCAATGGAGAGTTACTAAGCAACCTAAGTAAATGACGTTCCGTCTGCTCTTTGAGCGGCATCAAGTTTAGGATTACAATCTTCAAGGGACGAATGTCCTGCATTGCTGCCCTTTGATCATCCATCACAAATATATTTTCATTTAGCAGCGACTGTTTCGCTGGTAGATCATTTTTCACTTTAATCGGCATTATATCATTCCTTTTATTTTGTCAATCATTTGTTATCATAGATCCTCACGTCGGCATACTACGCCTCCTCAGGATGACGGACGTTTTACTATTATCACTAGACTTATTGGGTGTAAGAATCTCTCTTGTCATTCTGAACCCGTTCTCTGGGTGTGAGAATCTCTCTTGTCATTCTGAACCCGTTCTCTGGGTGTGAGAATCTCTCTTTAGATCTTCACGTCGGCATACTACGCCTCCTCAAGATGACGGATTAATTACTGAGTCTTAGTCTCTTACTTTCACCTATCTAACTGTCCACTATCTAACTATCTACACCCAGTATACCTTCTTATATAGAAAAGGTAAAGGATAATGATTCTTAATTATCCTTCACCTTTGTCCTTATATCTAACTCTCTAAATCTTCAAACTTCCCAATAGCCTCATGAATGGCTTTACCAGGTGGTACCATTGGGTATACATTGCTTTCGGTTGCAACACGACAATTGATTAAGGATACTTTATCCGAAGCAAATGCCGCTTCAATAACCCTATCAATATCTTCAACTGTGTTTATTGTATAACCTTCCGCTCCAAGAGATTTTGCAAAACCAATATATTCAATATCCTCTTGTAAATCCGTTGAAGAGAAACGGTCTTCATAAAACAGATTTTGCCACTGCCTTACCATACCAAGAGCGTGATTGTTCATTACGAAAATCTTAATTGGTAATTTATGTCTAACAGCTGTAATGATTTCGTTGAAGTTCATCTTAAAGGAGCCATCACCTGTGATCATTATTACTCGGTCATTAGGATTAGAGAACTGAGCACCCATAGCTGCGCCAAGTCCATATCCCATTGTTCCAAGGCCTCCTGATGTTAAGAAACGATTAGGTTGGTTAAATGGATAATGTTGAGCTGTCCACATCTGGTGTTGTCCAACATCTGTTGCTACAATGTCCGTATCTTTACTCTTAGCCGCAATGCGTTTAAGGATATGTGGTACATTCACTGTATCATAATCTACTTTATGACCAAACTCATCCTTCATATACTTTACATGATCCACCCATTCTGGTAATTCTTTTTGATCGATCTTTTCGTTGATTTCATCTAACACTATCTGAATATCACCAATAACATACTCATCTACCAAAACATTTTTATTGATCTCAGCTGGATCTACATCAAATTGAATGATGGTTGCTTCTTTGGCAAACTTACTCTCAAGTCCAACAACACGATCTGAGAAACGACCACCAATGACCATTAATAAGTCACATTCATTAATAAGTCGGTTAGAGGTTAAAGAACCATGCATACCAATATTACCAGTATAAAGTGGATGGTCATAAGGCGTAGCACCAATACCCATCAAGGTATTTGCAGTTGCACTTTTTGTTTTATCAATGAACGTTAGTAATTCTTTACTAGCACCCGCACGGATAACACCACCACCAGCAATGATCATTGGACGTTTAGCCTTACTAATTGCTGTATAAACAGAATCTGGTATGGAAATCTTCTTTTGCTTCTCTATAGCTCTAGGAGCTTGTTTCTCATAGTCTGCTTCTTCGATTGTAATGTTCTTAGGAATATCTATTAGTACAGGTCCTGGTCGACCTGATTGAGCAATATGGAAGGCCTCTCGTATAACGTCTGCTAATTGATTAACATCTTTTACCATATAGTTATGTTTAGTTATTGGGAATGTAATCCCTTGGATGTCCACTTCTTGAAAACTATCTTTACCTAACTTCTCAACTGCAACATTACCAGTGATAGCTACCATTGGTACAGAATCCATATAAGCTGTTGCAATACCAGTCACTAGGTTTGTAGCACCAGGTCCTGATGTTGCCAAACAAACACCTGCTTTACCCGTAGACCTAGCATAACCATCTGCCGCATGGGTAGCCCCTTGCTCGTGAGATGTTAAGATGTGGGTCATATACTCTCTGTTCTTATATAGCTCATCATAGATATTGATGGTTGCTGCTCCCGGATAACCAAAAATATAATCAACACCTTGCTCTTTTAAACATTCTACTACGATTTCCGCTCCATTTAATTTCATAATATTGCTCCTTTCAAACCACTCATATATATTGTCTATCTTCATCTTCATTTCTCATATGTGCCCACATAATTATTCAGAAACTTATTTCAAAATAAAAAAAATCCCAGTCATCCTATTCTTTAGGACGAAGGGTTTCTCCGCGGTACCACCTAATTTTGCTTACGCACACTTGTTATAATACGAGAACGAGTCTGATATCATCGCCTTAGTAACGGTTGGCTTCCGTTGAAGTCTACTCTCAATTAAGATTTCGGTTCACTGCTCCGTGGCTACATTCCTACTAGGTATCATGAGAACTTTCCAGCACCGCTCTCTCTCTTGGCTTCTACACTAATAGTACTCTTCCGCTTCATTGCATTTTTTATAATTCTAAAGGATGAATGCTACTTTGTCAAGGGTAGATATTTTTTTCACTAAAACTTTAACGCGCTAAATTATTCTGTAAAGTTGACCTTAATAAATAAGTAAATTATAATTATGACCATATAAGTAACGGTCATTGCAGTAAATCCTACATATAACCTTACTTTTTAGAATTCAAATACAGATGAGGAGAACTTATTATGACAAGATCAGATGCCTTAACATTACTAAAATCACATGTGACATCACCAAGCCTTATTAAGCATTGTATGGCTGTCGAGGGTGCAATGAGGGGTTATGCCAAGCTTCTTGGTGAAGACGTTGAAATATGGGGTATTACAGGCCTTCTACATGATATAGACTTTGAAAAGTATCCAGAAGAACATCCTGCCCATGCTCGAGAACTTCTTGAACCAGCCAATCTTAGCGATGAGATCTTAACTGCCATTGAAGAACATGGTAAGTTAGATTTAAAAGAAAGAACTTCTTTAATGTCAAAAGTCCTATTTGCTGTGGATAGCCTCTCTTCTTTCATCATTGCTTATGTCCACGTACGTCCTGATAAAAGCTTTGAAGGTATGAAACTTAAATCCATTAAAAAGAAATTTAAGGACAAAGCATTTGCAAGAGCCGTCAACCGAGAGCTTATTACCCTTGGTGCCGCGGATCTTGATGTTGAACTTGGTGAGCATATGACCAATGTTATGAATGCCATTGTTGCTAGAGAAGCTGAACTGAATGAAATGGATGAAAGTCTAGTATAGAATTAATAGAAGATAAATCTTCACCAGATAAACAAAAGCAATCAATAGCAATAAGTATGTAAAGTAGATTAATCACCCATCTATTCCATAACCATTGCTATTGATTGCTTTTATCGCTTTTATTAAAATAATACTCTGCTTCTTATGCTCTAATAACTTCTTTTTCCTTCTTAGGATTCTTCAGGAATTTCCTTCTAACGATGATGTACATAGCAAAAGTCCCAAAATTATATAAGATCAGGTTCAAACCAAGTATGTCAAACATCAGGGTCAGAATGACTGTTATTACGGTTGGTAACACACTACAATAGATAACAATATTTAAAGTCTCTTTGTACTTCAACTTTATGTTATCACCAAATCTAAATAACATGGCTATCAATGACATTCCAAATATAAAGAATGTGTTCATACTGGTAAAAACAATATAGAATAAGGACGATATAGGAAAATACCACTGCTTAGTTGAGCCTCTTAGGCCATTCACTAGAAAGTAATCAAGGATATCACTGTTACTCATATCTTCTAAGTCTCGTAGCTCAAAATTGTTATAATCTGAGAACAATTGCATTCCGTAATTCAATTCCATATATTCTTCAGTAATTCTTGCAATATATGTATCTCTAGTGGCTTCTGAATCTTCCTGGTCCTCTAGATCAATCAATACTTTTATATCTCCAATAAATATCTCTTGCTTCACCACACCGTCTTTTGACTGTAGGCGATCATCCTCAAAATATAATCCTTTTAGAACATCTGCTGTTAAATCTAAGTTCACTTCTTCCACAATCTCTGGTGTGATAAAACTTTCTAGACTCACCTGATTCAAAGTCAACATGCTAACGACAAATGGAAATGTAAAGCCAATATTAATCATTAAGAAAAAAGCAATACTGATATATAAGGGTGTTTTTCTACATGCATAGATGGCTTTTATGGATAGTGCTGTTTTACCAATTTCATTAAAATAATTCATTCGACACCTACTTCATTGTATTTAGCTCAAAGCTTTGTTTTATTACTTGCTATTTTAACATAAGTCCTAAAAGTTGCCTATGTAAAACTATTCGTTAACCGCTTTAATATCTATCACATATCTGATACAATTAGCTTAATAATTTTTAAGGGAGATTATCATGCAAATACAAAGTACAGATTCCAACAAACAAGTCTATTCCTATGACAACTCTATGATGTTATTCACCAGTCGTTGGGCAGCTCTTTCAATAGATATAGCTGCGGTTTTTATTGTTTTCTTTACAATAAAAATGAATATACCAATTATTAACAATTGGCCCTTGTTCATTTTCATCTACACTGTCTTACATATATTATTACCACTCTTCATGACTAAGAGTCGCTCAATAGGCAAAATTATTATGCGTGTCAATCTCATCTACCCAGAAAGCTATAGTATTTCACAACGCAAAATATTCTATGCCCTTAGAGAACTTATAAAAGGCGCGTCAATCTTAGTCACAGCAGGGTTGATTCTTATTATTACGCCGCTCATAATAAGTGAAAAATCCAAACCAACTCTCCATGAGAAATATACCAAAGTCATTGCCAAAAGAAAGCTTGGTAAAAACGACCTGATGTTAGATGACGGTTTTGATGGCAAACTTAAGTTATAGCTATTTCACTTCCTCAACGGTGAAATCAACACCATCAACTTCTACAATCAAACTACCAAAAGGATTCATTGTAATTCTTGTTCCGTCCATTTGACTATCCATCGTTTCATAAATCAGGTTAATAGACTCAGAAACGCTCTCAAAGCTTAATACTTCGTCTGACAAGTTATGAATGACAAAATAAGTGGTTCCCTCATATACTCTGAAGAAAGAATATACTTTAAAGGATGACCCTATTTCATAGTCTACATAGTCACCAAGTCGAATCACATCGTTCTCATCTTTGAGCGTTGTGATTTCTTTATATCGATTGAAGATAGATTGTCCGTCTTCTCGTTGCTCTGCCAAAGATAATGTTTCTTTATTATAATTCCACGTACGCCATTGTGAGTTAGGATAAGCTTCAGGATCCATCTCCCACTTAAAGGCTTCTCGGATGTTTTCATCCGGTTTAACCCCAGTCATACCAATCTCATCCCCATAATAGATCCAAGACAAGCCTGGTAGGGTAAACTCGATTGTTGCAGCTAATTTTGCCTTATCTGCATCACCACCCAGTTGACTCATCACACGGTTCTGATCATGATTGGCTAGGAAAACAGAATCCACATACTCAGTTGTCACTTTGTCATAAGCCTTGAGAATCTTAGGTAGTTTGTTCTGAGCACTTTTTCTATATGAGCCATCGACAGCCGAAATAATGGACTCACCCATATCAAAGTTAAAGGCGGAGTCTGCACCAACAAGGAAGTCATCAATAGAATTATAAGAATCCCATGTTTCAAGTAGCAGAAATGCATCTGGCTTGACGGACTTAATATGAGCATTTAACTCCTTAAACCAATCGTAATTCTTCTGCATAACAACTGTCCCTTTAGGGTATTCATTGATATCAAAAACGTGTTTGGCCGCATCAATTCTAAAACCATCCACACCAAAATCTAACCAATAAGTCGCAATGGCTTTAATCTCTTCTCTTACAACTGGGTTATCAAAATTCAATTCTGGCATTTCACTCCAGAAGGATGCAAAAAAGTACTCATTATTACTAGCACCTCTATACCAGCCATTTTTACTTAAAAACTCATCTTCTTTGAAGTTATTCCATACATAGTAGTCCCTATACTTGCTCTCAGGGTCAGAGTTGGCGTTTAAGAACCATGGATGACGGCTTGAAGTATGATTGATTACAAAATCCATCAAGACCCTTATATCGCGTTTATGGGCTTCATCTAACAATCTTTTATAATCGTCTAAATTACCAAAAGTTAAGTCAATATCATAGTAATCCGTCACATCATATTTATGATAAGAAGGCGATGAATGAATTGGGTTTAGCCATATGACATCTACATTCAGATCATCTTTGATGTAATCAAGTTGGGCCGTTATACCATTAAGATCACCAATACCATTACCATCTTCATCTGCAAAGGCAATTGGAAATATTTGATAGGCAATGTGTACTTCGTCTCTGTAGACTTGTGGTACTGCCACTTCTTCAAAGACAGGCATCTCTACTAGATCTGAATCCATATCCTCTTCTACTGATTCAGTTTCAGTCACTTCTTCCTCTGTTTCTGCCACTTCTTCAGTCTCTACATCGGCTTCTTCATTATACAGATCCTCTGTTACAGGTGCTTCCTTCTCTGTACAAGCCGTTAATGACAAACTGAGTACTATAAGCAGTGCAAATAAAATCTTTTTCATATACTACCTCTTTCATAAAAAGATAAGGTTTCTATAGTCTAGAAACCTTATCTGTCATATCTAAGTTGTAAGTTTAACCTTTGTTGGCACCTGCAGTAACACCTTCGATGAGGTACTTCTGTAAGTAAGAATACAAGAGTGCTACTGGTACTGCAACAAGTACTGAACCAGCTGCAAACATTGTAAAGTTGTTGTTTGATTGACCATTGATCATGTTATAAAGACCAACAGCTAAAGTCATCTTTTCATCAGATGAAATCAACAGTCTTGGTAACAAGAAGTCAAACCATGGTGCCATAAACTGGGTTACAGCAACAAATGTAATGATTGGCTTAGACAATGGGAAGATGACTTTGAAGAACAATTGAATCTTCGTCGCACCATCAATCATAGCCGCCTCATCTAGTGATTTTGGTATACCTGATAAGTAACCCTTAACCAACCATGTGTTATATGGTATTTGCCCTGTTGCATAGATAAGTACTAGTGCTAGTGGCTTGTTGAGTAAACCAAAGTTTAGGAATAACATGTAAATTGCAACCATTCCGAGGAATGATGGGAACATTTGAAGGATTAAGATCGACAGAAGACCAATCTTCTTACCTATAAACTTGAACCTTGCAAATATAAAAGCTGTTGTTGTTGTTAAGAACACAGATGCGACCATGTTAAGGGTTGCGATCATTAAAGTATTCTTATACCAATTAACAAACTCTGTTTCATCAAATAAACGTCTGTACTGGTCTAGTGTTGCCCCTTCAGGTATTAAGGTTGATGAACTAAGACCCGTTGTTGGATTAAAAGATGCGCTTACAATCCAAAGTACAGGGTATAAAACACCAATAGCCATAATTACTAGAAGAATGTGTAACCATATTGTTCTAATGGAGGTCATCATTTTTGCATTATTCTTATTCATTACATCATGTCCTCCTCTTTAAATGCTTTGGTTCGACTGAAGTTCCAAGCGGATACTGAACCAATTATAATAAATATTGCGAATGATATAACTGTCGCCATATTGTACATTCTAAAGGTAATCGTCAACTGATAGATCCAAGTGATCAATAGGTCTGTATGACCTGCAAATTGATAATTAGGATTGGCTGGTCCACCACCAGTTAAGAAGAAGATAGCGCCGAAGTTATTAAAATTGAAGGCAAAGGTCATAATTAGTAATGGTGCCGTTGCATATAAGACCAATGGGAACGTAATCTTCCAGAATTGTTGACGCTCGGTTGCACCATCAATCTCTGCAGCTTCAAAGTATGATCTTTCAAGTCCTGTCATAACACCCGACATAAGCATCATAAAGTAAGGAACACCTAACCACATATTAACACCAATAAGGGTTAGTTTTGCCATCAATGGATCTATTAACCATGGTATATTCTCTGATATGATCCCCGACTTCATTAACATCTCGTTGATTGGTCCTGATGAAGAGTTAAATAGTTGTGCGAACACAAGCAATGATACCATTTGAGGAATTGCCCAAGGTAAAATATATATCGAACGCCAGAATTTCTTTAACTTGACTCGTCTATTATTAATAATAACTGCTTGGAATAAACCACCAAAGAAAACTGTGACTGTAGAAACAACCGTCCAGATGGCAGTCCAAGTAAACACACCTACAAAAGTAGAACTCCATATCGGTATTCTAAAAATATCTATAAAGTTCTTAAAACCTACCCACTCGACTAATTTACCAGGTGGTATATGAGATGAGTTGTAATTTGTAAATCCAACCAACAAACTGAAGATAATAGGCATAATTGATATAAACAAGATTAGAAGAATGGATGGTGTTAACATGATATATTCAAACATGTTTGACCAAAGTTTCTTAAAATATTGTCTTGATGTTTCATATTCACCAGTTTCTTCATAAATCTTTCTTGTCTTATAAGCGTCTCGAATATTCCATATATAGATAAATAAGAACACTAACAAGATCATTGTAGAAATAATACCAGAGATCATTAATACGATTGAGTGGTCACCGCCTCTTGCACCAGGAATTTCACCAAGTGTTATAAGACCCCATAGACCTTTTGAAAAGTAGCCATAAACTTGCATCGTTCTCCATGAATCTGGCACTGTGCCAAAGAAAAACACATCCCAGTAGGATGTCCCAAGTTCTATACCAACCACAACGAGTTGGACAAAAAAGTAGAGCAATGCTTTGGATTTCTGTTTATTAAAAAACTGGCCACTACCCCAAATCACGCCCGACATACATGCTGCTAAAATACTCTTAGACTTCTTCATATGTTCACCCTTTCATTGCTTCTAAGTAACTAAAATACCATGTTTACAAACAGAGTATTTGAGTTACATAGAACCTAAGCATACCTTTAATGACTTATACCAAATATTAAAAAGCAGATTCTCACGTCGGCTAAATGCACCTACTCAGAATGACGGGTCGTAAAGCCCCTATCAAACTATCTACTATCTAACTGTCTCACTACCCGACTATCTAACTTACAACTATCTAACTATCTTCATTATATGATATATGAATGGGCAAGCACAAGGGTGCTTACCCATTCTAAATTATCAATTAATATTTTACAATTCTTTACTCAGCTGATGACTTAAGAAGTTTGTAGTCTTCAATAGCTTTCGCTTGAGCTTCAGGAATTGTTAAGTCCCCATTCCAAACAAACTTGAATAAGTTAGCTTGTGGTTCCCACATGAACTGGATCTCTTTGATCACTGGCATTGGGTATGAGAAGTTAGCTTGTTCTGCAATACCTGATAATAAAGCATCATCAGCAAGACCTGGAATTGTTGATGGATCTTTAACTGCAGGAAGTTTCCCATTCACTGAGTATAATAAACCAAGACCTTCTTCTGAAGCCATAAATGATACTAAGTTATGAGCTGCATTAGGGTATTCAGTATAGGCACTTACTAAGATGATTTGAGCACCTGAGAATGAGTAAGGTTGGTTTCCATTGATTGTAGGAAGTTTAGTAATTCCAAAGTTCACACCATTGTTCTTAGCGTCACCAATAGCCCAAGGACCAGTGATTGTGAATGGAAGTTCACCTTTTTGGAATGCTGCAACTGTTGTATCCCAACCAGCGTCTGGTCCAGGAACGTCAAATGCTTTTTCTCTAACTGATTTGTAGAATTCAAGACCTGCTGCTGCTTCTGGAGTGTCCCATCCAGGATTGTCAGCGTCCATTGAGTTCTCACCAAATACTCTCATACCAAAAGCAGTAAGGAAGAAGTAGTTGTGGTAAGCGTCTTCAACTTGCCATCCAATACCCCAGTTACCAGTTTCTTCTTTATAGTTAGCTGCCCACTCAATTAACTCTTCGAATGTTTCAGGCATGAAATCACCAACTAAATCAGTGTTGTAGAATAATGCAATAGACTCAGTAATAATTGAAGCACCATATTGCTTGCCATCAACATTAGCTGTTTGCATTGCAGTATCAAGTAATCTACCTTGAAGTACTTCTGTTAATTCTGGTTGGAATTCCATTACGATTCCAGCATCAATTAAAGTAGTAACGTGATCATGAGGTACTTGGATAACGTCTGCACCAAGTCCAGCAGGTCCGTCAAGTTCAAGTTTCGCTCTTTGATCAACAGATCCAACGATTTCATACTCAAGAGCTACGCCAGTTCCTTTAGCGTCCCAAGCAGCGATAAGTGCCTCACCATAATCTTCGTTGTCAGCCCATACTTTTAAAGTAGCGCCATCTTCAAATGGGTACATTTGTGTATCTGCGTTCCAACCTTCAGCCATTGGCTCTTCAGCTGGTGCATCTTCTTTGTCGTCTGATGTATCGTCAGCTTTTTCTTCTGTCTTCTCAGCTGGTTTCTCAGCCATTGGTTCTTCTTCTTCAACTGTTCTAGCACAAGCAGCTAAAGATAATACCATTGTTAAAACTAACAACATAGCTAATAATTTTTTCATGTTACAAGTCCTCCCTAGATTGAGTGATAAGTTTTTTGCTTCTCGTTATTAAAAGCCCTTACAGGCTTTCCTACAGATTCACGTCTTGCTTTTATGCAAAAAAATTCATGCAACCGTTTTTCCTGTGTTACATGCCGTTTCCCTGTTTAGCTATATTATATCACTTTCACTAAATAAGTCAACTTTTTTTGTACAATATCACAGTCATTATGACAGTTGTGTTAACGTTTGTAAACATTTAACTGAATTTTACCGCCATTTTACCGCCTTAAATCATGTTTTTGCCTAAGTAAAGGCTTACAGGTAAATAAATTAACTTAAACTTAATTTCGTAAACCACTGTAAGCGCTTAACCTTTTTGGACTTTTTGACCAATTATTAAAACAGGTACAGCAAGTTTTTGCTGTACCTGTTAAGGACTAATTTTCTAGTTTTATGAGATAAGTTGTATGTTTGGCAACTTGCACTTCCATCAAGCCATCTTGAATATTGACATTTAATTCTTTATCAAAGATTTCGTGCACATCATAAGTTACACTATTTTGTATTGGTCTGATATCGATATGACAAGTTTCCTCCTGATCTGACATAGAGCTTATAGCTATATAGGCATGTTCCTCATCAAATCTAGCACATGCAAAGACTAATCCTTCATTATATATAATTCTAAAAGAACCATCATGGAAGACATTCTCTTCTATCTTAAGATGTCCCATTGTCTTGTATAATTCTTTGTACTCTAACTTCTGTCGTGATTCTTCCCATGGAAATGCATAGCGACACCCTTCAACTGATCTTAAGTGACCCTCGATCCCCACTTCATCACCATAATAGACATTAGGTGTTCCGGGCATCATATACATCTGAATGACAGCAGCCCTATATTTCTCAAAATTGATGTCTGGGTTGTTGTGTAATCTAGAGACATCATGGCTATCAAATAGGTTCATCTGGTTGTTGATGATCACATGAGGTAATCTGGCTAAGTGTTGCATGATTCTATGAGACATATTTTTAGCGGTTAAAGTATATTTCCTAGCGTTTAGGTCTTTGTCTCTTTGTAAGTATAGGTCTTGCTCACCAAGGAAGTGTCTAATCGGACGACCAAAACCATAATAATTCATGGCACTGTCCCATTCATCCCCCATAAGGTTCTCATTACAATCGCTCCAATGTTCTCCAACGATATAAGCTTGATCATTCACACCCTTAATACTCTTCCTTATTGCAGGCCATACATCATGATGCATTTGCCTGTCATCAATTCTTGCCATTGTGTTAGCCACGTCAAATCGCCAACCGTCAATGTTATAAGGCGCTTTAAGCCACTTTTTAACAACAGAGTCTTCGGACCTATAGAGTATATCTCTCAACTCTTCTGTTTCGTAATTTAATGTAGGTAGGGTTTCTATATCAAACCATGCATGATACTTATTGTCTTCTTCAAAATAGTAATAGTCCCTTTCCCTACTCTCAGGGTTGTGGAAGGCCCCTATGGATTGATCAAAGAATGTGGCTTCTTTGTTAAACCACTTATGAGCTGTACCTGTATGATTAATGGACACATCAACGATGAGTCTCATGTCATTGTCATGTAAAGCCTTCATTAAAGATTCAAAGGCTTGATCACCGCCAAGATGTGGGTCTACTTGAAAGTAATCAAGACAATCGTACTTATGAGAAGTGGCTGCAAAAAATATAGGGTTAATATAGATGGCGTTAATACCCATTTCTTTAAAATAAGGAATCTTTGCCTCTACACCTTCTAAATCTCCACCATAAAAATCAAGACAATGTACGTCATCATAGTCCTTAGCGGGTATTGTCCAATCCATCTTTATGGTTTCATGGCCATCAAAGGTGTATTCTCCTGTCTGAACATCGTTGTCCGGGTTTCCGTTATAGAAACGATCAGGGAAGATTTGATAAAAGACTGATTTGGATACCCACTCTGGGTTCTCATAATCTGCGACAATTCTAAAATCATAAACTTCAGTTGGTATATAGTCAGTGACCTCATATTGATTATAGTAATAAATCTGCTGACCTGAGATGACGTAAAAGTGATAATGAACAAAAGGTTCGTTGATTGTCAAATCACCTTCATAATAATCATATCCCTTCTTATGACCCTTGTAAGACATATCAGAAATATTCTCTCCGCCGTTATATTTACGACGCAAAATCACACGGTCCACAGGGGCACCTTTGATTACTCTTAACTTCACTTTAATGATTTCACCAAGCTTAGGTGTAGGATTACTAACAAAATGCCTACTACCATCTGAGAAAATCGTGTTAATCCAATGCATATATACCTCCAAAAGAATCTATCTTCTTAGCTCTTATTTGTAATTCGAGAGTAAATCGATTAACTTAAAGTTAACATCTTAGTGCCATAGATTCAAGTACTATTTTTGTCTAGTCTGACTTGATTTTTGTGTTAGTTCATATTTGACCTTTAGATTCTTATATAATGCTTCTTCAACAAGTTCTAAAACAAGATCACTTTCTTTAACTTGCTCAACAAGGTATGCATAAGCCAACTCTGGTTCTTCCGGTAAAAGAAACATGGTCAAACCAGATGTTAAGCCAACATCTATGACTTCTTGATAGCTATATTTTGAAGTGATACTCTTCATTAATAAAGAATCACTGATGATCATACCTTGGTAACCAAGTTCTTTTATAAGCAAATCCTTTAATACAATTTCAGACAAGGAGGCTGGTTGATTGGTTCCAGTCACCTCCGGTAAACTTATGTGCCCAATCATTATCGAAGATATCCCTCTATTGATGGCATATACAAAAGGTTGTAATTCCTGCGCCATAAGTTCATCTATAGACTTATTGATATAGACTGGTTCAAGGTGACTATCCCCTTCTGTATCACCATGGCCTGGAAAGTGTTTAACAACTGGGACAATTGAAGATTGATCATATACATCCAAAGCTTGTCTTAATCCATCAATCACTTGCTCAGCAGTATCCGAATAAGCTCTATGACCAATAATTGGGTTACCTGGATTAGAATGAATGTCTGCAACTGGGGCAAAATTCATATTAAACCCTAAGGTTGCAATTTCAGAGGTGATGATTGCTGTAGCTTCTCCTATAGAGGTGTCATCACCATCGTGGTAGAGATTCCATGATGATGGAATCACTGTACCACCTATTGAGTCTTTACCTGTTATCCTTGTAACCAAACCACCTTCTTCATCTATTCCCATGAAAAGTGGTACTTTCTGGCCAACCTGATAAGTATCAATTTGAGCCTTAGTTAAGGCAGCATCTACAATATCTGGTTTAAAATATATAATGCCACCAGCTGGTATTTGACCATTTTCATAGGTTTGAACTCCAACAAAAAATAATTGTCCTACCTTCTCTTCTACAGTCATACTGGCCATCCACTGCTGTATCTGTTGGTCTTGGTCTGATAAGAGGGGTTCATTATTTGTTGTTTCAGTTGAGGTCTCAGTATCAGGCTTTTCTTGTAATGGTTTATCTTCAGGTTCTGATTCAACATTATCTTTTATAGCTTTTTCTTCGGATTCTATCACTTTAGTTGTTGTTGCTTCGTCTTGAGCCTTATCGTCTGGCTCTGTATTAGTCGAACATGCTGTAGCAATCACTAAGATTACTAGAACAGCCATATAGTTTAGTTTAGACATGTTACTCTCTTTCACGGTTTTTCTTCTATTTTAACATAATTCTATCTTATGACTATAGAAATTGACGTAATAAAGGCACTCCTGTTGGAGTGCCTTAAAGATTAACGCAAAAACGCTATAAAGTTAACGACAGATTCTTCGGCATACTACACCTCTGAATGACAAAGATAGATTCTCACGTCAGCTTAGAGCGCTTCCTCAGAATGACGGGCATAAGTCTCAACCCTTTTCTGCGGTTTCTGTTTTTTCTGCGGCCATTTATTATTAATCATCCGCACTTATCGTCATTTATCATGCCCTTATCCGTGTTCCTATTCTCAAGACGCTGGATCCCCGACTAGCGAGGATGACAATCGATAAACGACAGATTCTTCGGCATACTACACCTCTGAATGACAAACCCTTAGCCTTCTCTGAACTTTTCAGTGTATTCCGTGCCTTCCGCGTTTTCCGTGTTAGATTCTTTAGTGACTCTAAATCCTATATCAAATAGGATGATAACCATCTACATATAAGCATCAATCACATCATACCCGATCTCATCACCACAAGCCAAATAGGTCTTCATCGCCATAATATAAGCATCCACCGTATCCAGACAGGTGAACCCCGAAACATTCAGGTGTTCAGCTAAGTTTCTCAGCTTGTAACCATAACGATCCACATCTTTTCCTTTAGTCGGAATGTTAATCATCATCGCTATCTCTTCTTGCTTCATCATCTTCTGAATCTCATCAGTTGCAGTAATATCAATAGACTCATTTTTGATGCCTTTTGATGTTAAGAAGTCACTTGTTCCTTGTGTTGCTAGTATGGACAAACCAAGTTCTTGTAAGGATGTGACATAAGCCAGGGACTCTTCTTTAGAACTATCAGCAACAGACACTAATACTTTACCTTTAGTTCTGAATTTATAACCAGCACCTTGGAAGGCTTTTAACATAGCGCGGTCGTAACTTGTATCAATACCTAAGACCTCTCCTGTAGATTTCATCTCTGGTGTTAAAGCTGCATCAACACCTGCTAGCTTCACGAAACTAAATACTGGTGCTTTAACTGCAACAAGGTTCGTTGTTTTATACAAGCCGGTTCCATATTCAAGATCACATAAACGATCACCTAAGATGACTTGCATAGCAATCTGAACCATAGGCACTTTAGTTACCTTACTTAAGATTGGTACCGTTCTAGACGCTCTAGGGTTTACTTCTATGATAAAGACCTTTTCATCTTTCACAACAAATTGTATGTTCATAAGACCAACCACTTGAAGGGCTTTTGCAATCTTTTTGGTGTATTCAAGGACTGTATCAATCACATGGTCACTAAGATTCTGTGGTGGATAAACACAATAACTGTCTCCAGAATGAACACCTGTACGTTCAATATGTTCCATAATACCAGGCACTAAGATGTCATCATAATCTGCAATAGCGTCCACTTCAACTTCTGTTCCTTCAATATACTCATCAATTAAGATCGGCTGGTCATCAGATAAGGATGCCGCTTCTCTTACATAACTCATAAGCTCTGTATCATTGTGCACAACCATCATGGCACGACCACCAATAACATAGGAAGGCCTAACAAGTACTGGATAACCAATTTTTCTAGCTGTAGATATAGCCTCATCAATGTTGGTCACTGTTTTACCTTCTGGTTGAGGAATGTTCAGTTCTCTGAGCAAACGTTCAAATCTCTTACGGTCTTCAGCCACATCAATCGAATCTACAGAAGTACCAAGTACTTGAACACCTCTACTGACAAGCTTTGGTGCAAGGTTAATGGCCGTCTGACCACCATACTGGACAATAACACCTTTTGGCATCTCTTTACGGATAACATTCATAACGTCTTCAATAAAAAGTGGCTCAAAATATAGTTTATCTGATATATCAAAATCGGTACTGACTGTCTCAGGGTTGTTGTTAATAATAATCGATTCATATCCAAGTTCTTGAATGGCCCATACAGCATGGACAGAACAATAATCAAACTCAATTCCTTGACCGATTCGAATTGGTCCTGAACCAATAACAATAATCTTTTCTTTCTTTGAGATCACATTCTCTTCTTCTTCCTCATAGGTTGAATAGTAATAAGGCGTTGAAGATTCAAACTCAGCAGCACATGTATCAACCATCTTATAAACTGGGTACATACCATGTGCTCTTCTAATGGCATCAATAATTCTAAAGTCTTTACCAGACAAGTCCATAATCTCTATATCTGTAAAGCCCATCTTCTCTGCCTTCTGAAGTAATTCACCTGTTACAGGTTCACTAGCCAGACGTTTCTCAATTTTAATAATATTATGTATTTTCTCAAGGAACCAAATATCCACTTTAGTGATATCACTGACTTTTTCAACCGTAACACCTTTTCTAATGGCTTCTGCAATAACAAAAATCCTCTGATCATCTACATAATCAAGCATCTTAATGACACGTTCTTTAGACATCTTCATCAGACTCTCTTTACGTAGACCTGTTTCCTTACCTTCAAGAGAAATAATCGCTTTAAGTAAAGAACTTTCAAAGGTACGGTCAATGGCCATAACTTCACCAGTAGCCTTCATTTGTGTACCTAGTGTTCGGTCTGCATAATCAAACTTATCAAAAGGCCACTTAGGAATCTTAGTCACAATATAGTCAAGAGCCGGCTCAAAAGCAGCCTTAGTTTTCTTAGTTACTGCATTTGGAATCTCATGTAAGTTAAGCCCTACAGCAATTTTTGCTGCTATCTTAGCAATTGGGTATCCAGCTGCCTTAGATGCAAGGGCTGATGAACGACTTACACGTGGGTTCACTTCAATAACAATGTAATCTTTGCTCTTTGGATTAAGGGCAAGTTGTACGTTACAGCCACCTTCTATTTTAAGCGCTTTAATAATCTTCAAGGATGCTGTTCTAAGCATATGGTACTCTTGATCAGATAAAGTTTGTGATGGTGCAACAACGATACTATCACCAGTATGTATACCAACAGGGTCAAAATTCTCCATGTTACATATAATGATGGCTGTATCATTTTTGTCACGCATAACCTCATATTCAACTTCTTTCCAACCTGCAACAGATTGTTCTAGAAGGACTTGATTAATTCGACTGTGCATTAGACCAGTATGTAGAATTTCCTTAAGTTCTTTAAGGTTATCTGCAATACCACCACCTAAACCACCCATGGTAAAGGCAGGTCTAACAATAACTGGAAAACCAATTTCTTCAGCAATGGCCATACCTTCATCAATGGTGTTGACGATTTCTGACTTTGGAATAGGCTCACCAATATCTATCATTAATTGTCTAAAACTTTCACGGTCTTCTGCTTGATCTATTGCAGAAAGAGAAGTTCCAAGTAGCTTAACATCAAACTTTTCAAGAACACCTGCTTCATCCAGTTCAACAGCCATATTAAGCCCTGTCTGACCTCCAAGGGTTGCAAGTAGGCCATCTGGTCTCTCTTTATCAATAATCCACGTTAAAGCTTCAAGTGTTAATGGTTGTATATAAACTTGGTCTGCAATGTTATCATCTGTCATTATTGTGGCTGGGTTAGAGTTGACTAATACAACTTCAAGCCCTTCTTCTTTTAGTGATTTACAGGCTTGTGTCCCTGCATAATCAAACTCTGCAGCTTGACCAATGATAATAGGTCCAGATCCAATAACAAGTACCTTTTTAATCGACATATCTCTAGGCATCTAAGGCACCACCTTTCTTATAGTTGGTCACCCATTTAGCAAAAATATAATGGGCATCTTCAGGTCCTGGTCCTTCTTCTGGGTGGAATTGTACTGAAGTAATATCTTTCGAAGGACATCCAAGACCTTCTATTGTATCGTCATTGACATTAGTAAATGTCACTATCATTTCATCTGTAAAAGATTTACCATCTACGGCATAACCATGGTTCTGTGATGACATGAAAACTTTACCAGTCTCATGTTCAATAACAGGATGATTGGCACCTCTATGTCCGAATTTCAATTTGTATGTATCAGCACCCAGTGCAAGAGCTAGTACTTGATGTCCTAGACAAATACCCCATAAGCTTTTTTGACCAATAAGTTCTTTAGCTAATTTGATCGCTGCTTTGGCTTCTTTTGGATCCCCAGGACCGTTTGAGAACATTACAACATCTAAGTCGTAGGAAGCTACTGTTTCATAATTTGTGTCATGTGGGAAAACAGTCACTGAACAATCAAGATTTAGTAATTGTTTTAAGATACCTTTTTTTAATCCAAGATCAATTAAACCAACTTTAATCCCAGCTCCTTGGTGGCTTTCAATTTCAGAACAAGATACTTGAGCAACAATGTCCTTTGGAAACTCATAATGTCCTAACTTTTCAATCATTTCATCTGTAATTTCTTCAGTTGTAAGGATGCAGTTCATTGTGCCTTTATTTCTAATTAATTTTGTCAACTTTCTAGTATCTATACCACTAATACCAGGAATGTTATTTTCTTCAAGATACTCACTTAGTGTTTGATCACATTGCCAGTGACTAGGGATTTCTGCATATTCCTTCACAACAAAACCTGTCACCTGAACCTTATCTGATTCAACATCTTCTTTATTAACACCGTAGTTACCTATCAGTGGGTAGGTCATTGTTACAATTTGCCCCCCATAAGATGGGTCTGTTAGTATTTCCTGATAACCGGTCATACCTGTATTAAAAACGACTTCACCAAAAAGAGTGGCTGATGCACCAAAGCTCACACCTTCAAATAAGGTGCCGTCTTCTAAATATAATCTTGCCTTCATATTGCCTCCTGTTAAAACTGTGCTATCAATTGATCCAATATTTGAATCATTTTGTCTATGTCCTTCTTCTCAATTGTTAGTGGTGGTACAAAACGCACAATATGTGTCCCTGAATTAATCAACATTAAGTTGCGTTTAAGGGCACCTGTGATAATCTCAGATACTGGTGCGTTAAGTTCTATGGCTAACATTAGCCCTTTACCTCTAACATCTATAATACATGGATACTTATCTTGTAGTTTCTTTAATTCCACTTCTAAATAAGCACCTTGTTGTTTTACATTATCAAGTACACCCTCATGAACTAGGGCATCTAGTACTACATTAGCAGCTGTTGTCCCAATTGGGTTACCTCCAAAAGTAGATGCATGTGTACCAGGTACAAAACCTTGACCTACTTTAGCATTTGCAACAATAGCACCTATAACAAAACCTGCCCCTAAACCTTTAGCTAGGGATACAATATCTGGTTTCACGCCATACTGCTCATAAGCAAAGACTGTACCTGTACGACCAATACCACATTGGACTTCATCAAAGATCAAGACCACTTCCTTGTCGTCACACATTTGACGAGCCGCTTCAAGAAAAGCCTTCTCAGCCGGACGTATACCACCTTCACCTTGGATAGGTTCAATCATCAATATGGCAACATCTTCTGTCATAGCCGCTTCAAGGGCTTCAATGTTATTAAACTCACTATAAACAATGCCTTCAAATAAAGGCGAAAATCCTTCATGATATTTGGTCTGGCCAGTTGCTGATACTGTCGCAATGGTTCTACCATGGAAAGAATTCTTCATAGAAATAATCTTTGTTTTATTTGGATTCACATACTCATTGGTGTATCTTTTTGCCAACTTAAGGGCCGCTTCATTGGCCTCTGCACCACTATTACAAAAAAAGACTTGGTCAAGCCCACTTAGCTCTACAAGTTTATTGGCTGCATCGATAGATGGCTTGTTGTAATAGAGATTAGAACAATGAGTGAATTTCTCAACTTGGGCTTGTACCGCCTTCTTAAGAGGTTCATAACTATAGCCAAGTGCGTTGGTCGCAATCCCAGCCACAAAATCCAAATACTCATTACCCTCTGAATCATAAACATAATTACCTACACCTTTATCAATAATGATTGGAAGGGGTTTATAATTATTTAAAAATGCTTCTTGTCCTTTAATTGTTGTACTCATATAAGATCACCATTCCTTAATCATCTAAATCTTCATCAAAGTATTTACCAAACATTGTTCCAACACCACTTTTTGTAAAAATCTCAAGTAACATACTGTGTTCAACCCGACCATCTAGTATATGGACATTTTTAACCCCTAAATGTATCCCTTCCACACAACATTGTACTTTTGGAATCATACCACCAGATATGACACCCTGTTGTATGAATAAGTCCACTTCTTCAATGGTTAACTTGGATATAAGGCTAGATTCATCTTCTACATTTCTAAGAACACCTTCTACATCTGTTAAGAAGATAAGCTTCTCAGCGTTTAATGCCCCTGCAATGGCTGATGCTGCATAGTCTGCATTGATGTTGTAGGTCTGTCCTTTGTCATCAGTCCCTATAGGAGCAATGACAGGTACAAAGTCATTCTCAAGTAGTGAGTCAATTAATTTGGTATTAACCTCAGTGATTTCACCAACAAAACCGATGTCTGTCCCTTCAACTTCCTTTTTCTTAACTTTAAGGGTCTTGCCATCTTTACCAGTAATCCCAACAGCATTAATGTCATGATTCTGAATCAACTGAACCACTGACTTATTCACTTTACCAGCTAAAACCATCTCAACCACTTCAACTGTGTCATTATCAGTCACACGTAATCCGTCGTGGAACTTACTAGGGATCCCTACTTTGTTTAACATAGCACTAATCTCTTTACCACCGCCATGCACAACCACTGGTTTAAAGCCTACAAGTTTCATCAAAACGATGTCTTCCATTACAGCTTCTTTGATTTTCTCATCAACCATAGCTGAACCACCGTATTTAATTACTACCGTTTTGCCATTAAATTCCTTTATATATGGTAGTGCCTCTATTAATATTTTTGCTTTATCAATATACTTTTGCATTTATTTGCCCACTTTCTAAGTCCTATACTCACCGTTAATCTTCACATAATCATAACTTAGGTCACAGCCCCACGCTGTTCCTTTTGATGTGCCTTCTTCTAAAGTGACATTTACTGTCACTTCTTTTGGTTCAATTACTTTTAGTGCATCCTCTTCACTAAACTTTACTGGTGCACCATCTATCATGAGGTCAATCTTACCTGCTTCTGATTCATAGTTCAGTGATACTTTTAGTGGATCAAACTTCACACCACTATAACCCATAGCACATAGGACACGACCCCAGTTAGCATCATTCCCAAAAAAGGCTGTTTTCACAAGATTTGATGTAACCACTGACATAGCAAGTGCTTGTGCATCTTTTTTACTTCTTGTACCATTAATATTCACTTCAATAAATTTAGAAGCACCTTCACCATCTTTAACGATTAGCTGGGCTAATGTCTTATTCACATAATCAAGGGCTTTCTTAAAGATTAAATAATCTTCATGTTCTTCAGTTAAGATCTCATTACCTGCTTGACCATTAGCAAGCACTGTATACATATCATTGGTTGATGTATCACCATCTACACTAATCATGTTGTAAGAGTCATCCACACTCTCTTTAACTGCTTTATCCAATAAGTCAAAAGAGATATTCAAATCAGTGGTTACATAAGACAACATGGTTGCCATATTGGGGTGAATCATGCCAGATCCTTTTGACATACCACCAATCGTCACAGTCTTACCACCTATAACAACTTCAACAGCTACTTCTTTGGTAAATGTATCTGTTGTTCTTATAGCTTCTGCTGCCAATGTTCCATGTTCTATTGAAGCTTCATGTAGGTTGGCATTTGCTTTTATACCATCAATAATCTTTTTAATAGGAAGGTTCACACCAATAACACCTGTACTTCCTATTAAAATGGATTCTTTCTCACATGTGAGTTCTTCTGCCATAGCGATAGCCATTGCTTCGTTGTCAAGAACACCTTGCTCACCTGTACAAGCATTAGCGTTACCACTATTAATCACAATCGCCTTAATGGGCTGTTTGTGTTTGTATTGTTCCATATTCCATAAGACTGGTGCTGCTTTCACAACGTTCTGTGTAAAAGTGCCACTATACATGGCCGGTACACTGGAGACGACAAATGCTATATCTTTTCTTTTTCTCTTCACCCCAATGTGGGTGCCATAGGCTGAGTATCCTTTTGCAGCAGTAACGCCGCCGTTTATAATTTTCATTTATCTTCTCCTTTCGTAAAGTGTATGCTTATGCATTCTTTTTCATAATTATACATTCCTATTCATAAAAATGCAATAACTTTTTAAATTAATCTTTATATCGCCAATTAAGTAAATTCAATATAAAGCTTATTAAACTTTATATTGCTATTCTCACCATTATGTAGGAAAATATAAGTTGACCTGAGACATACATAAGGAGGCACACATGGTTACTTATATTCAAGTCTTCACCCAAGACTACGCAACCATATTATTAATCAATATTCTACTATCTATAGCAGTCATATCCCTTGAGCGTAAAAATCCTACTTCAGCACTTGCTTGGTTATTTTTCATGACGCTCTTACCCGGTATAGGCTTTTTCTTCTATATCCTATTATCTCAAAATATCGCCAAGAATAAAATATTCAAATATACCAAAGAAGAGTCCGCTGTTTATGCCTCTGTCCTAGAGCAACAACGTCGAGCCTTCAAAACAGATTCCTTCCAATTTAAGGATGTAAGAATTAAAGAGTATATTGATAATATTCTTTTTCATAATAAGTTAAGTGAGTCTTTCTATACACAGAATAACAACATTAAGATCTATACTAAAGGTAAAGAGAAGTTTGATGAACTTATTCATGAGATGGAAGCTGCCAAAGATCATATTCATTTACAGTATTACATTGTTAAGAACGATACCCTGTCTAACACAATCTTTGATGTTTGTTCTGCTAAGGCTAAAGAAGGTGTTAAAGTCCGATTGCTTTTTGATTCCGTTGGAAGCCGGTCTATACCTAAGAAGACCGTAAAACGTTTAAGGAAAGATGGTTGCCAAGTGACCTTCTTCTTCCCATCTAAGCTTAAGTACTTTAATATGAAGGCTAATTACCGTAACCATAGAAAAATTGCTGTCATTGATGGTGATATTGGTTATGTAGGCGGCTTTAACATCGGAGATGAATACCTAGGTTACAAAAAAAAGTTTGGTAAATGGCGTGATACCCACCTTCGTATTACTGGCGACGCTGTTCTTTCTTTGCAGATACGTTTTCTACTAGACTGGCGTATGGCTGCCAAAGAACATATTGGCATGAGCCCTAGATACCTACACACCACTGATGATGACCATGGTTCTTGCGGCGTTCAGATTGTAAGTTGTGGACCTGATAGTATCAACCAGCAGATTAAACAGGGCTACATCAAGATGATCAATGATGCTAAAGATTATATCTATATACAGACGCCTTACTTTGTACCTGACGAAAGTACCCTTGAAGCCTTAAAGCTTGCAGCCGTCTCTGGTGTTGATGTACGAATTATGTTCCCCAACAAGCCAGACCATATCTTTGTTTACTGGGCAACCTACTCTTTTGTAGGAGAACTTCTTAATTATGGGGCTAAAGCTTACATATATAATGATGGTTTTATTCATACCAAAGGTATTGTTGTTGATGATATGCTCTCTTCTTATGGAACATGTAATTTTGATATTCGTAGTTTCAGACTTAATTTTGAAGTGAATGCCTTCATCTATGATGAGAAGGTCAGTACCGCATTATGCAACACCTTTGAAGATGACATCTTATTATCCAAAGAATTAACATTAGAAGATTATAAGAAACGGTCTTTAGTCATCAAGGCAAAAGAAGCTGTATCTAGGCTGTTCTCTCCTGTCCTATAAGGCGAATATATATAACATAGAATGATAAAAAAAGTATGCATACATAAAAATGCATATTTTTTTATTTTATTGTTGCATAAATATAAATAATAATGTATAATTATCAAAAACAAGATGATAAGCACTATCTCATATATATAAGGAGGCAACAAAATGAAGAAAGTTGTATTAGCATACTCAGGTGGTCTTGACACGTCGGTCATCATCCCTTGGTTAAAAGAAAATTACGAATGTGAAGTTATTGCTGTATGTATCGATGTCGGTCAGGGCAAAGAAACAGACGGTTTAGAAGAAAGAGCATTGGCATCTGGTGCAAGTAAATATTACTTAAAGAACATCACAGATACATTTGTTGATGATTATGTCATCCCATGTGTTCAAGCCAACGCTGTATACGAAGGAAAATACTTACTAGGTACTTCTATGGCAAGACCTGGTATTGCAAAAGCTTTAGTTGATGTAGCCATTGAAGAAGGCGCTTATGCAATCTGTCATGGTGCCACAGGTAAAGGTAATGACCAAGTACGTTTTGAATTAACGATTAAGGCCCTTGCTCCTGACATGGAAATCATAGCACCATGGCGTATATGGAGAATTGCTTCTCGTGAAGACGCTATTGCCTTCTTAGAAGAACGTAACATGCCTATTCCAATGAAGAAGTCTGACAGCTATAGCCGTGACCGTAACTTATGGCACTTAAGCCATGAAGGTCTAGAGCTTGAAGATCCTTCATACGAACCACAACTTGATGGTTTACTGCAGATGGGTGTTACACCAGAAAACGCACCTGATGAAGCCACTTATGTTGAATTAGAGTTTGATAAAGGTCACCCTACGACACTTAATGGCGAAGCAATGAAAGCAAGTGATATTATTGCTAAGTTAAATGAAATTGGTGGTGCTAATGGCATTGGTATCGTTGATATTACTGAAAACCGTGTTGTTGGTATGAAATCACGTGGTATCTATGAAACACCAGGTGGAACAATCCTCTACTACGCTCATAATGAACTTGAGTACTTATGTCTTGATAAACAAACACAAGCTTACAAGGCTCAAATGTCTATTAAGTTTACAGAGCTTGTTTATAGCGGTGAATGGTTCACACCACTTCGTGAAGCCATCTCAGCCTTTATGACTGAAACACAAGAAGTTGTGACTGGTAAAGTAAAGCTTAAACTATACAAAGGTAACATCAGCCCAGCTGGTGCAACATCACCTTACTCTCTCTACAATGAAAGTATAGCAAGTTTTGAAACAGGTGACTTATACGACCATAAAGACGCTGAAGGATTCATCAACTTATTTGGACTTCCATTAAAAGTACGTGCGATGATGAAGAAAAAAGCAGGACTACTGTAGACCCTAACCACTTATGTTATAATAATAGAGGCTGAATATTCAGCCTCTATTTTAATACTAACTCAACAAGATAATTCTGGAGGATCATTATGAAATTATGGGGCGGCAGATTTGCCAAAAGCACCAATATCATGGTAGACGACTTTAACTCTTCTATCCGATTTGATGAACGTTTATACAAACAAGATATATTAGGCAGTTTAGCTCATGTAACCATGTTGGCTAAACAAGAAATCATATCTGATGATGATATGGTTCAGATAAAAGATGGCCTTAATAGCCTTCTTGAAGACATTGAAGCCGATCAAGTGACTTTTGATATTAGTGAAGAAGACATTCACATGAACTTAGAGAAACTATTAATAGAGAAAATTGGTCCAGTTGGTAAGAAATTACACACCGGTCGCTCACGTAACGATCAGGTAGCACTGGATATTAGACTTTACATGAGAGATGAGCTTGAAATAGTTGATCAATTGATCCATCAATTACAACTTGTTCTTCTTGGTCTTTCTAAAGAGCACTTAGACACTATTATGCCTAGCTACACACATTTACAGAAGGCTCAACCTATTACCTTCTCCCACCATATGATGGCCTACTTTGAAATGTTTAAACGTGACCGAGACCGTTTATCTGATGCCAAAAGGCGTATGAATCAGTTACCACTAGGTGCAGGTGCTTTAGCAACCACAACTTATCCACTAGATCGCTATTATGTGGCTGAACTTTTAGGCTTTGACGGTGTCTGTCTAAATAGTATGGATGCTGTTAGTGACCGTGACTTCTTAATCGAAGCCCTTAATGGCTTTTCGACCCTTATGATGCACTTAAGTCGTTTTAGCGAAGAAATTATCCTTTGGTGTTCCAATGAATTCCAGTTTATAGAATTAGATGACGCCTACTCTACTGGCAGTTCTATTATGCCTCAGAAGAAGAATCCTGATATCGCTGAACTTGTTAGAGGTAAAACTGGTCGTGTATACGGGTCACTGATGAGCCTTTTAACAACAATGAAAGCATTACCACTTGCTTACAATAAAGATATGCAAGAAGACAAAGAAGTTACTTTTGATGCACTTGATACAGTGAAGATGTGTTTACCAATATTCACAGATATGCTTAAGACCTCTACCGTTAATAAAAAACAAATGTATAATGGTGCTGGTGGTGGTTTTACAAACGCAACGGATGCAGCAGATTACCTTGTTAAAAATGGTATGGCTTTCCGTGATGCTCATGAAGTGCTTGGTAAGTTGGTTCTTTATTGTATTAATAATAATAAAACCCTTATGGACTTGTCACTTGAAGAATATAAGTCCCTATCCGAGGTATTTAAAGAGGATATCTTCGAGGCAATATCACTAGAAACTTGTGTTAACAATCGTAAGGTCATTGGTGGTCCAAGTCGTGAAGCCATGGAAAAAGTCATCAAAATTAACGAAGAATACCTTTCAACTATGTCATAAGACGTGGTTTTCAAAACTATTTATAAAAGTTTTGTTAACGATTCTCATATTTCATTTATTTTTAGACCAAAAGATGCTAAACTATTACTTAGATGATACCAAGAAATCTAAAGTAGCTTGGCATCTTTTTACATGTATAAAGTGATGAACACTTTATATGAACTTGGAGGTTCTTATGATTAAATTAATGGCAGATTCAACTTGTGATTTATCCGATGAAATTCTAGAGAAGTATAACATTAGCATTGCACCTTTAACCATTACTTTTGGTGGTAAAGATTATCAAGACCGACAGGACATCATGCCAGAAGACTTTTACAAGCTTCTTGGTACCCTTGAAGTCCTACCAACAACTGCAATGCCAAGCCCTACTCTATATCTAGAAATCTTCAATAAAGCGATTGAAGAAGGTCATGACGAGATTTTATGTATAAACATGTCCAGTGGTACAAGTGGTTCTTACCAATCTGCTGTTTTATCTAAAGAAATGTTTTATGAAGAAAACCCAGATAGCCCAGTTAAGATTCACATCGTAGATTCAAAATGTATGAGTCATGGTAGTGGTTATCTCCTCCTAAAATGTGCCCTACTTCGTGAGCAAGGTGCAACCTTCGAGGAACTAATTGATTTTAACGAAACCTATAAAACCAACATCAAACATTTCTTATCCGTTGATGACCTTGATAACCTAATAAAAAGTGGTCGTTTAACCAACGTTAGTGCCATGATTGGTAAAGTCCTTAAAGTAAAACCTATTATGTCTATGAGAGACGGCAAAGGTGCCATTGTTGCCAAAGTTAGAGGTAGCAAAAAAGTCTTTAGACACTACATTGATGAATTCAACAAACGTAATGACCCAGAGTTGACTGATTTCCTCTTAATTGGATATACGTCTGACAAAACCAAAGCAGAAAGTCTGAAGATGAAGCTTTTGGCCGAAACAGAATTTGATGGTGAAGTTTATATTATGCAAATGGGTGTTTCAGTTGGTACCCACGTAGGACTTGGTGGTTTATCCCTCTACTTCATCGAACAAGGCCACCGTCACGATGGACTAGTCTTTAATGAGATGAGTGCCTTAATTGAGAAGAAAGACGAAATGTTGGCTATGTTAAAGAAATACAAAGATAAAGCCTTAAAAAAATAATAGACATAAATAAAGACAGAGGTGATTTTAATCACTTCTGTCTTTTTATATAACTAACCTAAAGATTAATGCAAAACATAAAATATAAACCGTAAAAATCGTCATTCCTTAAGTATAATCAACTGATTCTTATCCTGTAAAATCCTGTCAGATCCTTTGTATCCTGTTATGTTTTACTTCTTCTTAAACCACTTACCAAAACCAAAGGACTTACTCATGACCTCATCATCCAGTTCTGAATATACAGTATCCATATCCTCTTTAGAATAAGACTTCTTAGAAACTAAGTCCTTCAACGACTGAGCACCACTTCGTCCCATTCTCTTAATCATATCCTGTACATAAACATATTTGGATATCCTTGCTTCTTTTCTAGCCAGCTTTCTAATGCCTTCTTCAGTCTTACGTTCTTCGGCAACAAGGTTGTTCACTGTATACTTAAACCTTTTACCGTTGTACATAATAAAGGCATAATTTCCAGCTGCTTGAAACAAGATGGTTGAAGCTTTCACTGCAATGTTTAGGAATGGTATGGAATCGCCTACACTTTTGCCTGTTTCTTGGCTCATGGCTTCACTAAACTCTTCAACAACACCACGTATTAGTTCTTCTATCTCATCATCAAACTCTTCTATCAAACCCGATACTGATGCCACAGAAAGAACAGCAAAATACATATTGAACAACTCTTTAGATGTGTATCTAAATTTAATCTTTTTTGACAACTGATAGATCATACTACTATTTCCATATAAGATTGCTAATCCATCAATAAAGGCATTAGGTGATAACAAGACCGTTGATGTCAGTTTAAAGGCATAAGACTTAATGATTTTGTCAAAAGTAGCCGTCGTCTGAGTCACATAAGTCATCACCCACTTCTTAAGTGCTGGTAAATCTTTAGGGTCAATTTCTTTAAGACCAAGTTTCTCTTCTTCGTCTAATACTTTAAGCAGATAACGTCGGACTCTTTTTGCTGCCTTCAAATCATCATTCATCAGATTCTCTATGTGTACAAAAGAAGGTCTATCAAAATAATCTATTATTGGTACCACAAGATAAATGATTGCTAGTAGCACAAGGACACCATAATAAGCATACAAAAAGTATATGTTCCCTCTGCTAACCCAATTCCCTAAATCGATCATTGTCTGAGAAACAACAACTATAAAATAAAATATAACAAACAACATGATTGCTTTAATTGCTTTCATAATAACTCCTTTCAAGTTCCCTTAAATATTACACAAATTATGGCATAAGTCAATCCTGTCCTAAAAAGAGCGTATCTTGACCCATGTTATGAACCATTGTTCAGTTAATCGATAAATGGTCCTATGGTACTACCAATTTTAGGTCTTTATCTATTGCTAAATTCCTACGACTTTGTTAAAATATCGACGAGGGCATTACTATAAATATACATATATAAAATGAGAGATTAATAGGAGGTAACATGAAAAAATTCAAGAACAGTCTATTAGCCAAACGTATTGTTTTAAGCGCAGGGTTAATACTAATTGTGGTGGTTGTATTATCCGCAGTTAGCTATATCAGAAGTTCACAGGCAATCACAAAAGAAATCAAACTCCAACTCAGTGCACAACTCAACGAACTACAAAACAACATATTGGTGGAACAATCAGCCCTTGAAGATGAACTTGAGATTCTTGGTAATCTAAAAGTTATTCGACACTACGCTAGTGAGGAATCAACAGAAATAACGACTATTCTAACAGACTATGCTGAACATCAAGAAGGCATAGTTGAACATGTATTTATCACTGATGGGTCTGGTACTGTTGTCCTTGATAGTGATTCAGGTGTTCTTGTAGGTACTGATTTATCTGACCGTAGCTACTTTAAGCTTAACCAACAAGGTCAAAATGCATGGAGTGACTTAATCACATCTAGGTTCTCTGGCAACACAGTACAAGTTATAAGTGTTCCACTTTTTGATGATAACAAGTCCTTTGAAGGTATTATTGCCGTTACAATAGACTTTAATCACTTTAGACAGATGCTAAATGCCGTTAAAGTTGGTGAAGGTGGTTATGCCTACCTACTTGATTCTAAAGGGTTAGTTATTTCTCATCCTAATCCAGATATGATAGATACACTCATAACAGACTATGGCATCACAGAATTAAATGAAGCCCTTCCTTCTATGGTAGCTGGTGATAAAGGAGAAGTTTTCTATACCTTTAATAAAGTATCAAAATTAAATCTTTATGCGCCTATTCATAATTGGTCTTTATCTCTTAACGCAGTCGAAGATGAGTACTTAGCACCAGTAAAGAAAATGGGTCTTGAATCCATAGTACTTGGATTGCTATTCTTCATAATAGGTGGTGCTTTAGCAGCATTAAACGCCTTTAATATGGTCAAAAAAATTAACTTAGTGGGCAAAACAATGATTCTAGGTTCACAAGGTGTTTTAACATCTAGAGTAAAACAAGGCAAACTTATTGCACAAGGCATGGATACTGGTGATGAACTCGATCAAATGGCTACCGGACTTAATAAAATGATGGCTAATATGCAGGATATGGTTAGCATGATTAAAGATGCCGCCATTCAACTATCAACTTCAAGTCAACAATTATCTGCTGCATCTGAAGAGAATCAATCTGCTGCAGAAGAAATTGCCAATGCCATGAATTATGTTTCAGAAGGTGCTGAGGTCCAAGTACAACACGTTGATAAGACAAACCAACTTTTTGAAACAATGAGTGAACAGATGGATATTAGTAATAATGCTTCCATAGAAATGGCTGAGAAAGCATCTAATGTAAAAGATGTTGCAACAGATGGCCATGCCATTATTGAAGAAGCTAAAAATCACATGGACAGTATTAAGGCCTCTTCTAATGACACTGTTAATGTCATGACCACCTTAACGACTCACTCCAAAGAGATTGGGCAAATTAATGAAATGATAGCGGCGATTGCTGAACAAACCAACCTTCTTGCCTTAAACGCAGCCATTGAAGCTGCTCGTGCAGGTGACCAAGGTAAAGGATTTGCGGTTGTTGCAGATGAAATTCGAAAATTAGCAGCTCAATCACAAGAATCTGCTTCAGGCATACAATCACTTATTACCGAACTGCAAAAAGACATTGAATCTGCTCACGCCTTAATTGAAGAAGAAACAGAAAAAGTCGATCATGGTATACAATCCGTACATAAATCAGAGGCAGCTTTTATTCACATTAAAGAAAACATTGAAGCTGTTGTAAATCACATAAACCAAGTAGCAAGTGCAATTGAGAATACTAGCCAATCATCTAGCGAGGTTTCGTCTTCCATGGAAAGTATTGTAGCTGTTGTTCAACAATCCTCTGCTTCTACTCAGGAAGTGTCAGCTTCATCTCAAGAACAGACCGCTGTATCTGAAGAAATGGCGGCTTCTGCTTCAACATTAGCTGATTTAGCCGATCGTCTCTTAAATCAGGTTGATGTATTTGTAACAGAGTAATTCAATACATAACACGTATAGAATCCAAAAAATACAGCTCATAACGAGCTGTATTTTTACTTGTATCTATTGTTATTTAACTTCTAGTAAGTCAATTATTTGCTCCATCACATCTTTATATCTTAAGTCTCTAGATGTGGCCTCAAATCCAGCATTATGCGGAGTCATCACAACATTGTCTAACTCATGATAAGGATAGTCCGAAGGATATCGTTCACCCATCTCCTTGTTTGGATATGTATACCAAACATCCGAAGCAAAACCTACTAACTCATTCTTAACTAAACTTTCATAAGTAGCCTTTTCATTAACCACTCCACCCCGACCAACATTAACCAGACACTTGCCCTCAAGGTACTTAAGTACAGAAGCATCAATTAAATCTTTAGTGTCATCAGTGATTGGTGCAGCAATCATCATTACATCACACCACTGAGCTAAGTCTTCAATTGATTCTAGTATTTCTACCCCCTCATAACTTCTCTCTTTATAGGCTAAGACACCTACAGGACATCCAAAGGGCTCTACAAGTGCTTTATATGCCCTTCCAATACTACCATATCCAACAATAGCCACTTTCTTACCATATAAGGAATGCCAATAAATACGATCTTTTGACATACGATTACCCCAGTTCTGATTCACTAAACCATTATGGAATAGGACAATCTTTCCCATTAAAGCCAATGTTAGAGCCAACGCTCTTTCAGCGACAAAATGTGCATGGGCACTTGTATTATAAACCTGAATACCTCTTCTGCCTAATTCTTCCAAATCTAAGCCATTAAGACCAGTGTAAGGCACTATAATCCATTCTAACGACGGCAATAGATCTAATTCCTCATTACTAACGGTTCCACTAATTAAACCGATAGCTTGATCATCGCTGGTAAAATCCTTTCTATCATAATAAATCAGTTCAATTTGATTTTTCTTAAGCTCTGGTTCAAACTTATTGTTAAAATACGTTACAACATCTTTATAAAATGATACTACATTCTTCATTCATCTACCTCTATATAAGTCTTATGTCTTTCTTCCATTAAGTCAATCATATGGTCAAGTGTCTTTTTGGTCATAAGTAAATCTTCCTCATCTAGCTCAGATAAGGTCTTTGTAATAAGAATGCCTCTCTCATCCATAAGCTTTCCATTAACCTGCCTTCCAAGCTTAGTGAGAAAGACACCTTTTCTTCTATTGTCTTTTGGTACTTTCTCTATGTAACCCCTCTTCTCAAGTTCTGATATGTATTTAATCATATTCTGATAATCAGACTGATATATTAGAGCGATCTCTCTCTGGGTTCTACCTTCATATCTAAATACCATACCAAGGGCAGTTTGTAGTGCATTTGACAATTCAGAGCCCGATTCGTAGAGATTTGCCAAGCGATTCATTTCCTTCACCACTCTGGCACAAGCGTCTGTTATATCATAAAACCTTTTATGTACTTCATATTTTTCACTCATACATTTTAGGGTGTAAGCAACACCATTGTCCCTTCTTAGACTTCACTATATACTATACTTATAGCTTTATTAAAAAGCAAGTCTACTCTCAAAAAAGGAGCATTGATATGAATAAAAAGTGGTGGCAACAGTCCGTTGTCTATCAAATATACCCACGAAGTTTTATGGATACTAATAACGACGGTATTGGCGACATTAGAGGCATCATATCCAAACTCGATTATCTGGCCAATCTAGGCATTGATGTGATTTGGCTATCTCCCGTATATCAGTCCCCTATGTGTGATAATGGCTATGACATATCAGACTATCAGGCAATTGCACCTGAATTTGGAACAATGGAAGATATGGACTGTCTTATTGAAGAAGCAAAGAAACGAAACATCAAGATTATTATGGACTTAGTAGTTAATCATACCTCTATTGAACATGAATGGTTCAAAGAAGCTAGAAGTAGCCTTGACAATCCTTACAGAGATTATTATATCTGGAGAGAGCCAACAGTAGATGGGCATCCACCAAGTGATATGGGTTCTGTATTTGGTGGCTCTGCATGGACACTTGATCCTATAACAAATCAATACTATCTACATCTTTTTGACAAAGGACAACCAGACTTAAACTGGGAAAACCCTAAAGTCCGAGAAGAAGTCCATCAGATGATGAATTGGTGGCTTGATAAAGGTATTGGTGGCTTTAGAATGGATGTTATTGACCTTGTGGGTAAGGTAATAGATCAAGGTATTACTGGTAATGGACCAAAATTACATGATTATCTACAAGATATGCATAAAGCCACTTTCGGACCTTATGATGTGTTAACAGTTGGGGAAACTTGGGGTGCCACACCAGAAATTGCAAAGTTGTATTCAGATCCCGATAGATATGAGCTTAATATGGTCTTTCAATTTGAACACATTACGATGGACCATGATGAGCGTCATGGTAAATGGATGCCAAAGAAGCAAAACCCCATAAAATTAAAGCAAGTCTTATCAAAATGGCAGACAGAACTTGGTAATGAAGGCTGGAACTCCCTATTTTGGAACAACCATGATTTACCGAGAATTGTATCAAAATACGGGGATGAAGGGGAACATAGAGTTGTATCAGCTAAAATGTTGGCCACCCTACTTCACTTTATGAAAGGGACGCCTTATATATACCAGGGTGAAGAAATTGGGATGACCAATGTTAAGTTTGAGGATATAAACGATTATGATGATGTTGAAATCCATAATTTTTATAAGGATTATGAGCCAACACTCTTCTCAAAAGAAGAGAAGATGGAAGCCATCTGGTCTAATGGAAGAGACAATTCTAGAACACCAGTACAGTGGTCTGATGATAAGAATGCAGGTTTTACACAAGCTAGACCTTGGATGAAAGTAAACCCTAATTACAGCTCTATTAATGTTCTTGCAGCATTAGAAGCTAGCGACTCCATTTTTTATCATTATAAGAAGCTCATCCAGTTACGTAAAGATTATGATACTATTGTCTATGGTGACTTCAAGCTTATCTTACCTGATGACCCAAATACCTTCTGCTATATGCGTGAGGATGATGATCACCGATTTGTAGTCATTAACAATCTGACCAACCAAGCCGTAAGCCTATCACTTCCTGAAGAGATATCCTTAAGTGGTGAACTTACCATCTCTAATTATGCAGATGTCGTTCCATCCAATACAATGATTTTAAGACCCTATGAGTCTTTTGTCATTCACCAATAAAAATCACAAGGGTAAGTGCATGAACTATGCACTTACCCTTTAATTTGTCTTAAGTAAGGTAATTGACCATCATTGTACTTAGATCACCAAAAGATAAGGGTTTGGCCAAGTAATCATTAATCCCAACATCATAGTAAGCCTCTAACTGATCATCTAAAACATTAGCTGTAAGGGCAACAATAGGAATCTCCGATCCAAGACCTCGAATTTTTTTAGTCAGTTCTACCCCATCCATGACAGGCATCTGAATATCAGTTAAGACCATATCATAGTCTCTCTCTGTAAAATATTCCATAGCCTCTTGGCCATTATTTGATACATCAATATTGTGGATGTCCAAAATATTTAACATATCCACAATCAGTGCCTGATTAATCTCATTATCCTCTACAACTAAGATATTCTTATTGTTATCCATGTGAATGGACTTCATTAGATTATCAGATGACATCACCTTATCCGTATATAAGTCTGCGGCCAAAATGCCATTAATCGTCACATCAAAAATAGTCCCGTAACCATCAAAAGAATCCACTTTTATACTTCCTTTCATCATTCTAACTAAGTTATAAACAATGGATAAACCAAGACCATTTTGAGCAACTAAATTAATATCCTCATCTTTCTCGCCATTTATATAATTCAGGATTTTTTGATTGTTTATGCCTCGACCTGTGTCTTCTACTCTAAATTGCATCTTAATACGGCTAAATGCATATTTTTCTTTCTTATATGTCAATTTCACATAACCATGATCTGTATACTTTACTGCATTATTTATGAGATTATCTAATACTTGATTTAATCTAAGATTATCAATTAGTACACAAGAATGATCATCTATGTCTAACTCAAATTCAAGACAAATACCTTTCTTGTCAGCTTCAGCTTGGTATTTATGCTTCAAAGCTTTAACCAGTTCTGTAACATCTGTCTTTTCTGACTTAAGCTGGATAGAACCTGTTTCAGCATTACCTGCTTCTATAATATCTGACATGACTTTAATAAGGTTATCCGTAGAAAATTTTATTTCTTCAACGTGTTTTAGTACCTTTGCATCTGTGATTTCTCTTTTAATCAACTGTGCATAACCAGCGATGGCATTTAAAGGTGTTCTTACTTCATGTGACATGGTTGACAAAAAAGAGCTATTCAACTCAGTTGTCTTCTCTACCCTGTTATAGGCTGATTTTAATGCCTCCTCAGTAGCTACAATATTATCAATATTTGATACTGAACCTGATATACTCACAAGGCTATCATTGCCATCAAATCTGCCACGTGCAACTACATGGACCCAACTCGTATATTTGCCGTCTCTTAATAGTTTAATGGTGATTCTTGCTCCTGCTTGTTTAGGCGTTAATTGATTTAAGGTTCTACTTATTAAGTCTAAGTCATGTTTAGCTATCTTGTCTTGAAACCAATCAAAACCAAAATAAGTCCCAGGATCCTCATAGGCAAAAAGCCTATAAAAGTCTTCATGTACCCACCACTGCATGGTCATCAAATCTACTTTCCATAAAATCATATCTGTCCCATCAATGGCTTCTTTATAAAAATTCATTTCATCAATAACTTCATCTAGCTGTTTTTGATGTCTACTTGTAAACCGTCTAAAAAGGAGATATGGCACTGTTGTGATACAAGCCAGTGCTACAACACCTATAAAAAATAACATATAATCCATGCTTGATCACCTACCTATCTACAAATATTATAGGTTAAAGATGTGTCTTACCAATGTTGTTACTATGTCATATGAATGTACTTAAATGAAAAATAAAAGAGCTCAGATTGTGAGAAATAGATGAGTTTCAAGGCATAGAAAAACCCTAAGCTTGCAGTGTATTTTAATACATAAAAGTTTAGGGTCTTTTTGTATAACGCAGGAAATCGCTATTTGTCTACAGTATGAGAGCTCACATTGTGAGCTCTTAATAGGTCATCTATTAACCTTTGTATTTCAGAATCGTAACACCAAGTGGTGGTACCTTAATTACGGCTGCTTGTTCCTTATAATCATAACTTTCATCAAATGTAAATACGTTATCATGATTAATCACACCACTTCCACCGTATTTTAAATCATCTGAGTTAAAAATCTCATAGTATTCACCCTTATAAGGCATACCCAGTTTATGACTGGTTAATGGCACTGGTGTGAAGTTTGCTACCACAACCAATGATTCATCCACAACATCTGACTTTCTAACAAATGAGACAACACTTGAATGGCTATCAACGCAGTTAATCCACTCAAAGCCGTTATTTGTAAAGTCATCAAACCATAAGGCTCTTTCCGCTTTATAGAGGTGGTTTAAGTCTTTTACATAAGACTTCATTTCCTTATGTTTGTCAAATTCAAGTAAGTGCCAATCTAAAGACTTGTCCTCACTCCATTCTTCAAACTGAGCAAACTCGCCTCCCATAAACAGACACTTTTTACCTGGATGAGCGTACATGAAACCATAAGTTGTTCTTAGGTTTGCAAACTTCTGCCAATAATCGCCTGGCATTTTATTAATCATAGAACCTTTACCATGTACCACCTCATCATGAGATAGGACAAGAACAAAGTTCTCTGTAAAGGCATAAACCATACTAAATGTTAAATCATTGTGATGGTATTGTCTATGTATTGGGTCAAACTCAATATATCTTAGGAAATCATTCATCCATCCCATATTCCACTTAAGACCAAAGCCAAGACCACCGATATTAGTTGGTCTAGATACACCTGGCCAAGAAGTAGACTCCTCTGCAATCATTAAGAGTTGTGGGTACTTATCATATAAGATTGAGTTAAGGTGTTTAAAGAACTCTATTGCTTCATAGTTCTCTCTTCCACCATGAGGGTTAGGAATCCACTCTCCATAGTCTTTACCATAATCTAGGTATAACATAGAGGCAACTGCATCTACCCTTAAACCATCAATATGATACTTCTCTAACCAATAAATTGCATTACCTATAAGGAAGTTCTTAACTTCGTTTCTACCATAGTTGAAGATTAAAGTTCCCCAATGTGGATGTTCCCCTTGTTTTGGGTCTTCATGTTCATATAGGGCTGTCCCATCAAAGTCTGCAAGTCCGTGGGCATCTTTAGGAAAGTGTGCTGGAACCCAGTCTAGGATGACGCCAATATCATTCTGATGACACCGGTCAATAAAAGCCATAAATTCTTTTGGTGAACCAAACCTAGAAGTTGGTGCATAGTAACCTGTGACCTGGTAACCCCATGAACCATCAAATGGATGTTCAGAGATAGGCATAATTTCTATATGTGTATAACCCATATCTTTAACATAAGGAATTAAATCATCTGCAAGTTCTTCATAAGTTAAGTAGCCATGTTCTCTATCACTCTTTTTCCATGAACCAAGGTGTACTTCATACATTGATACTGGCTGACTTAAGAAATTCTGTTGTTCTTTCTTAGCTCTGTAGTCTTGATCTTGCCACTCATAGCCACTTAAGTCTGTTACGATCGAAGCCGTATTAGGTCTTAACTCAGCATAGTTAGCATAAGGGTCTGATTTTTCGATAATGTAATTGTCAAAAGTCTTAATTTCAAACTTGTATTTATCATTTTCAAGTAAGCCAGGAATGAAAATCTCATAGACACCAGAATGGTCGATGTTCCTCATCTGATATGTACGTCCATCCCACCCACAGAAATCACCAATGACTGATACACGTTTAGCGTTTGGCGCCCATACCGCAAAATGAACACCATCAATACCGTCCATCGTTCTTTTGTGGGCACCTAATTTATCAAATATCTCGTAATGGGTTCCTTGCTTAAATAAGTATAAATCCATTTCTTGTATGTAAGGAGCAAACCTATAAGCATCATGGGTCTCCCATGTGTAACCTGAAGATTCTTCTATTCTAATCTTGTAGTTAATAGCTTCACTACCAACTTCTAATGTAAAAATACCTGCGTCATGGATTTTCTCCATTAATGTGTAGTCACCTGTATCGATGTTCTCAACTTCAACTGCTCTTGCAGAGGGTTTAAATACATTAATATAGTAAAGGTCATCCTGCTTATGCAAACCCAAAAAGTGATGTGGGTCTTTGTGCTCTGCATTCACCAACTCATACAATTCAACTTCATTTAAATACTTTGCCATAATCTCACCATTTTCCTTTTATATTGCTTTAATTTTATCATTTATAAGGTAACATGACAAGGCAATGGCCCATCAAAATCCTTACAATTTATGCGCTTAACCACTTGACAAAATATGTACTACTTTTAATTATTTTCTCTTGCTATTATTACCATAAAAGCATATGCTATAAGAAAACTTGAAATGAGGAAACACCCATGAATGCCAAAAGGATACAATATCAATTTACCGCCATGCAATTTTTATTATGGTTTTCTTGGGGAACCTTTGGTCTATTCTATATCGCTTATTTGGAAAACCTTGGTTATAGTAGCAAAATCATAGCACTTGGTCTAATTCTATCAACGTTATGTGGTATATTTGCCCAGTACATATGGGGATATATTGGTGATGTCACTTCCAAGATCAAAGGACTTTTCATCATCGTCCTAATCTTATTAATGGCTTCAGTCACCGGTTTTGGATTCTTCGTTGAGCAAACAGTGCCTATGCTTATCTTTGTAACCTTTATTGGATCTACTTGGTTACCACTTGAAGCTCTATTAGATTCATGGATCCTATCAACTGAGGGTTTGTCGACCGATAAATACAGCCGAATCCGCTCTGGTGGTTCACTTGGTTTTGCAACGATGACTTTATTTTTTGGGCGTATTGTGATTCAAGTTGGTTATCCTGTGATCATTGTCACCTTTCTGATCACTGCTTCACTCTTACTAATCTTGGCAATCCTAACAAGAACAACAAGTGTTAAAAGCCCTTCTCATGTACATATTGGTGATGTCTTAAGATTATTTAAAAATCCAAGTTATGTACAGATTCTGATTTTTAGTATTCTAATCTTTATCAATCATATGTGTATCAACAATTTCTATGTCTATATTTTTAATGACGTAGGAGGTAATGCCTCACATATTGGCTTTGCTGCATCTGCCGCAGCCTTCACAGAAATTGTCGGATTTTTCAGTATAAAATATATACAGAAATTCATAAGACCAATCTTAGTCTTTATACTGGTGGGTATCCTCTCCTTCTTCAGGGTATACCTCTTAACCGAAGCAACAACCTATGTTGGGGTTATTCTAACGGCAATTATTCAAGGTGCAATGTTCAGCGTTTTCCTAGGTACCTTCAAAGTTTATATCACTAAAATCACCCCAATCAGGTTGCTAGCAAGTGCGCAAACTATTGCAGCCTCAACCTACTTTGGTATAGCTGCAGTCATTTCAAGTTTTGTCGGCGGCTTACTTATAGATGATTATGGTCTACCATCCTTCTTCTTATTCATGAACATCGTTGCAACTATATCTGTATTTTATAGTTTGTATATCTATTATTCGGATAAAAAACGAAACAAAGCAGGTACAACCTAAAAGGTTAATACCTGCTTTGATCATTTCTATATTAAGTTAGTCCATTCATCCAGCCCAAGTAAAATATTCATATTCTGAATGGCTGCTCCAGATGCCCCTTTGCCTAAGTTATCAATACGGCACATAACCATCATGTTGCCACTACTATCATCACCAAAGACAAATAAGTCTGCAAAATTGGTGTCATTAGAGCCAGATACATCAAAAGCATTGTCGAACAAGACGTCTTGGTCTCCATAGCCATTGGTTCTAACAAAATAACTGTCTTTATAGTAGTCTGCATAGAACTGTTGTAATTCAATTGGAGAGAGTGGCTTCTTCATCATACTTGGCATCAGTGAGAAGTTTGCAACAAGTCCTTTATAATAATTATCGACGATTGGTGCAAAGACTGGTGTTGTCTCTAGACCGCACTGGACCATCATTTCTGGTATGTGTTTGTGGTTCATCCCAAGTGCATAATGTCTAGGCCCCCTATGGTATAGATTATTATCAATATCTTCTTCATACTTGGCAATCAAACTTTTTCCACCACCGCTATAACCAGTTAAGGTATGGATTGACATTGGATAAGTCGGTTCGATAATACCCGCTTTAATCAGAGGATAGACAGCAATAGCAACAGCCGTTGCATGACAACCCGGGTTAGCCACTCGTGTCGATTGCTGAATCTTCTCTCTATGAGCTTTAGACAACTCAGGAATACCATAGGCCCATGCTTCATCAATTCTATGGGCAGTGCTGGCATCAATAACTTTAGTGTTAGGGTTATCAATAAGTGACACAGATTCTTTTGCCGCATGATCTGGTAGACATAAGAATACAATGTCTGCCTCATTAAGAAACTTCTTCTTTTCTTCTATATCTTTCTTCTTATCTAAGTCAATTTTCAACACTTCAATGTTATCGTATAAACTTAACCTTTTATGAATAAGTAGGCCTGTTGTCCCGTCTAGACCATCTACAAATACTTTTATCATATTGCCTCCATCGCATTTATATACATTTTTATTTATAATTATACACATATTTTTCAATTAGTCAAGTCAGTTCAATGTAAAACAAAAGGCTATAGCACCTCCTACAGCGCTATAGCCCTTCTACCTATAAATCCATTAACAACGGATCTTCTTTATTGTAGATTTAATTCTATGTAATTACCTTCTTCAGGTGTTTTACCAAAATTACAATGTGGGTGTAAATCATGTACTATAACACCACCATCACTGTCAACCGTACTAACTGAGTAATTATAGATGAATCCGGCTTCGCCAAGATCTATCATATATTCAGCTGTGGTTTGATCTGGCCCCCATACCACTTCAAAAACAGCTTCTTTTGCATTAGAACCAACTTCTGTAGTTAATGTATGCCATTCATCATTAAGTTCTATAGAAAGGCTTATAGTGTCGCCTGCTTCAATGGTATTGTCCTCTCTATAAATAATACCATAAATCTTGTCTTCAAAGTGAGTCATTTTATAACTAACATTTAGGTCTGCTTCTTGTGGCAGTGTTTGATCAAGTGCATCAAGCTGATCGTATCCAAGTGGTAACAAGGTACCGCCTAACCATTCATAACCTTTATCTTCACCATCCATAGTACTTGGCGCTAGTCTTAGGCCAACATCAACTGCTGGTGTGATTCTAAGTTTCTCTGGTGGTCTTGGTGTATTACCTTCAAAGACCATATTCCCTAAATCTTTACCCTGCCATGAATTGTTGTGTCCATAGAATGGATAAAGCTGCTTTTCTCTAAAACCATTTCTGTCATCATTATCTGAAAGTGCAATATTAAAGCCAACTGTAATGCCAGTCAAATCCTCTTCAGGCATTTCAATGGCAAATTCCATAATAGTGCCTTCTTCGTTCCACACCGCTTTATGAAGGCGTTCACTATGTTGGAATTCAAAGTCTTCACCTACGATAGACCGCATCTGTTTGAAGATGGATCCATAATCATAAAAGACTTCAACTGTATCATTCTCATAGTTAGTACCATGTTGATTGACTGTTGTATCATCCATACGTTCCACTAGTCCATATAGAACATTACCATGATAACCAAGTCTCCAAGTACCTGAAATATCACTTTCATCAAAAGTAGCGTCTGTACCTAGTTGGTTGTACATAAAAGAATGTATCATTGTCTGATTGTACTCACCATCACTTAAGACACCATCAAGGTTTGGTGCACTGTCCAATTTCTTAACATCAAAAGGTTTTAGTACCGTTCTTGAATCCGCTAAACTTTCAATTCTTTCATCGTAATCAAGTTCAAAACTATCATCTTCAAGTAAAGCCAAGACTTGATCAAAAGCTGGCTTAGGTTCATAGGAACGGTCAAATGGAAGTGCTGCATCGTAACCATCAAAGAAACCTGGCACCCAACTATATTGGTCTGTTATACCCCATGTGGTAAAGTTATCTGCTCCATCAAGACCAACAACTATACCTGCTACTTCTCTGTATATGTCCCCTTGTTTGGCAAGCTTTTCATCTGTAATTGGTTGTCTTATCCTTACATCAATTTCTGTAAAGTCAACTTGAAGACCTAAATCTACAAAACGTTTAACATTCGTATAAACACTTAGAATATCAAGTGGGTTGTCATTTTGCATATGGAATTGTAAGCCAATCCCATCTAGTGGCACACCTTTATCTAGCAATTCTTTAGCCAGATCATAAAAGGCATTAGACTTAATATTGACTTCTTCAACCCCATAATCATTTAAGTATAAAAGAACATCAGGATCTGCCTCACGAGCCCATATTAAGGCTTTCTCAATATAGTCTGGACCAAAGGCCTTATACCAAAGTGTCTCACGGTATTGACCATTTTCAAACATTTCGTTGACCACATCCCAAGCGTAAATCTGTCCTTTATATTGGGTCACAACTGTTTTTATATGATCTTCTAAGATAACTTCTAGTTCTTCTGGCGTGAAATCACCTTCTTCTAACCATTCTGGGTTTTGAATATGCCACATAAGAGCGTGACCTCTTACATCCATATCGTTATCCATGGCAAACTTAACAATCGCATCACTGCCTGAGAAATCGTAAACATCCTTTTCAGGATGAATAAATGACCATTTCATTCTATTCTCTGCCGTTACTGTATTGTAGTTGCTCACAAGTGTTTTGGCAAAGTCTTCTTCAAGTAGCTGATGTGGCTCAACAGCAGCACCAAATCTAAGACCTCGATCATCTGCAACTTTTCGCCATCCAAAACCATGATCCTCAACCATTGTACTCTCTTCTGTACTTTCAGTATTCTCATCAACATCTGACTCATCTGTTTCCTGATCTTCAGCAGGCGTTTCGGTTATATCTGACTTTACTTCTTCCTCCGGTGTTTCAACAGCTTCTTTCTCACAAGCTGTAAATAGTAAAGTCGTAATCAATAATAATGCCATTATTGTAAGCAATTTGTTCCTCATAAAAAATCCTCCTTGGTAACGCTCCCAAATTATAGTGTAAATCAGAACCTACATGCTGCAGGCTCTGGGGTTACTAACCTATTTATTATAGTACATGGTAGTCTCTCGAATATTCATTGTACAATCAAAGATATGATTTCCCGCCTCTAAAGGCTCACTTTTTTCTACACTTTTAATTAAAGCTTTAATGCCATAATCAGCCATTTCTTGTTGTGGCTGTTTGATTGATGATATTTCTGGAATCTCATGTCGCTTTAGATAAAGCGGTCTTTCTACTGGTGTATCATCAAAACCAATGACAGAAAATTCTTCAGGTACCTTGGTACCAGATTGAATCAGTACTTCCACTAATAAACTAGCAATTTTATTGTTACCACAAAAAGCGGCGCTAATGTCATTATCTTTAATGTAAGGTACTAAGTCACTACAACATTTATAGATTTCATGCTCATCAAAGGTTGTACCAATCACCTTGGAATCAAGAATATTAAAATCCTTCACAGCATCTAAATACCCCTGCTTCCTTTGACTCATCTCTTGTAATCCTACATTGAAGGTAATATGAATAATCTTTTTATGGTTTAGTTCATATAAATACTTAATAGCATTATATGAAGATTCGTAATTGTTAATATTGATAAATAATGCCTTTTCAATATCATACTCAAACTCATAACCAATAACAGGTATATCATTGTGTAAAAGAGCTTCAATATCCTCTTTACTTGCAGTTCCTTCACCTAAGTATAGATAACCATCTACTTTTTTATGTAGTAGGGTTCTATAATCTATTTTGGTACTCAAAAAATTATTTCTCATAGCATAGAGAACACCATAGTTTAATTGGTCAGCCTTATAGTGGATATGTTCAATAAATTCACCATAGAAACTTTGAGCCAATTCTCTAGTTACTACACCAATAGTGTTTGTTTTGTTTAGCGCAAGTGCTCTTGCCGTCGCACTTGGCGTATACTTAAGTTTGTCTATTGCAGCTAGAACTCGTTCTCTTTTTGCCTCACTCACACTAGGTTGATCGTTAATTACTCTTGATACTGTGCTTCGTGAAACATTTGCCTCTCTCGCAATGTCGTATATATTAGCCATAGTCACTCACCTTCCCCTAATAGATTACCACTTTCTGAGAGCGGTTTCAAGTCTTATCTGTTTATTCTTAGAATACAAAAATAGCCACCTTATTAGGTGGCTAAGAATTATATGTGTTGTACTTCTCTAACTGACTCAACAATTAATTTGTAGGACTGATCGATCTGTGCTTTAATTAGGTCTTCTGGAAGCCTTCCATCTACGATGAGTGTATTCCAATGTTTCTTATTCATATGATAGCCTGGTACAATGCTATGGTAAATATCTCTAAGTGCTAGTGCATCATCTGGGTTACATTTCACATTAATGTTTAGAATGCTTTTATCACATCTTAACAAGCCAAACATTTTACCGTTGTATTTGAATACCGCTACATCTTCTCCAAATGGGTAATCGAGTTGACTGCCCTCTTTGCTCAAAAAATATTGCTTAACCTGATCATATTCCATTGTTTTCCTCCACACGTCTCACATAAACTACATTAACATTAGTAAATATAAATTGATTATACTCTTTGGAAGGCTGTGAATCAACCTTATTCCATTGAAAGTTGTGCTTAAGAAAAATATGAGAAAATGTTCAAAAAATTGTTGTCACAATGGTATTATTGCTGACCATAATTCAGTTATTTTTGGTAAAAGTCATGATATTATCTGCTTGTATACAATAGCCACACCAACAATGTTGTTGAATGTCCTAGTTAGAAAAGGCTTTCAGTCCAATAATTTCATGATTTTAACCAATAAAAAGTGAGGTTAATTAATAACCTCACTTGATTTGTCAAAACTTATTCTGTAACAGGTGCACTTTCAACAACAGGTGCTGATGCCCCTTCTGGCGCTTCTAGAGAATTAAGGTAACTAAAGACCGCATTGTCTTTATCAAGGAATACAGTTGAACCTTTGATGTCTTTGTATATATCCATTCTCTGAATGAATCTATAGAAATCAAGGTCAACAAGAAGTGCTTCTTGATAGGTCCTAATTGCTATGGCATCTGCTTCAGCTTTAATAACGGCTGCTTCTTCAACTGCGTTTGCAATAACTTGAGCTTTCTGTGCATCTACTCTAGCAACTTTCTGATTAAATTCAGAGTCACCTTCTGCAATACTTTGAGCACTTTCTTTCTCAATCTCTTTGGTCATTTTTTCTTCAATAGTAGAAATATTATTTACTGGGAATGTCTTACGGTTGATCCCTATATCTGATACATAGATACCAAACTCTTTAACCATTCTTTCATTTAATGTTTCTTGTTTTTCATCTAACAGATTCTCAAGTGTCTCTGCATAGAAGAACTCATTAAACTCAAGGTTGTTTACTGAGTTAATAACTGTTGGGTAGATGTCATCATCCATTCTCTTGTTAGCTTCACTCTTAGTACCAACTGCCTCATAGAATTTAGATGGATCAATAACTCTATACTGGGCATACATCTGAATTTCAACTCTTCGGCTATCTGCCGTATTGATGGTCTCGGTTGAAGATGTATAGGTTAAATATTTAGATGAGTAGATGTTCACTGTTTGAATAAATGGTATTCTAAAATGTAAACCTTTTTCCTCTATAACATTGATACCTACTTTATTGTTATCTGTTAAATTAGCTTCTACAACATCTTTATCACTTCTGTCAATAACGATGGATACAACTTCACCAAATGTTTTGATGACTGCTACTTCATCTTCATTAACGATATAGACGCTTGAGGAAACCAAAATCAATGCAAATAAAGCTAGAATTCCGAAAGTAATTGCTTTTTTCATTTGTTCTCCTCCTTAGTTTCCTTGCATATCGAATAACTTTAAGAAGTTTTGATTCTCAGTTAAGTCGATTACAATCTCATTGCTGGTTAAAAATTCTCTCATAGCTTCTAAGTAATAACGCTCTTTAAGAATTTCAGGACTGTTTTGATACTCTTCATATAAAGCTAAGAATTGTGCCACGTCTGCTTTTGCTGCCGCTTTAACAGTTGCTGCATAAGCATTGGCCTCTTGTACGATTGTTTGAGCTTCTGCTTGTGCTTGAGGCACTACAGTGTTCTCATATTTCTCACCGTCTTCAAGTTTACCATTCTTATATTGGTTAGCATTTTCTTTTTGTTGATAAGCTTCTTCAACACTAGGTAAGAACTGTACGTTTTGCGCACTTACTTTAGTGATTTCAATACCTGTATCATAATCACGAATCTTCTTCTGAAGTGCTGGTAATATAGATTGTGAAATTGCTTCTTTTTCAGTCTTTGCTTGGTTAAGTGTGTAGGATTGAACACTTGAACGTACAACGTCTTCAAGGGCTAATCTAAGGGTACCTTCTACATCATCGACCTTAAATAGGAAGTTAACTGGATCTTCTACTTTATACTGAATGATTAACTCCATAATTGCGATGGATGCATTGTTGTTAGCACCATCTACTATAACGTTAGACTCTGCTGGTACTTCTTGATAAACTGGTTCAGAATACTCTGTACCTTCTTGAACTGTTCTAAAACCGTACTCCATGTTATAAACTGTTTCTACGTTTACTTTTCTTACTCTGTCAATTAGCGGTACTTTAAAATGTAAACCTGCCTCTTCAACAACGTTTGTTACTTTCCCTAAACGAACAATGACACCATCTTCTTTTGTATCAAGTGTATAGATACTACCTGTGACTAGTATTGCTATAATCACTATGATAAGAACAAACGGACCAATAACAGACGTTCTTTTCTTTAACTTCTCAACGTCAATATCAATAACATTGTCATCGTCTTTGTTATAAAATTGTTGACTCATAACATTACCTCCTAATAGTTTATAGGTGTATTATAACACACCCTATTGATGAGGTAAATATAATTTACCTCATTTAATATTTTGTTAATGATTCACGGGGAATCACTTGATATGCTTACTATAACATAGGCTATCTCTTTTAACTATAAAGTTATTATAAAAAATTTGTTAATATTCTAAAGTATTACTGAAAATCTATACTCCAAAACAGATTAACGCCAAAACGCAAAAGTAAGGTGAGCAATTAAATGATTATAATGAAAAGAGAATGATTAAATAATTGAAAGATACATGAATAAATCTTAATAAATATACCCTTCATGCTTTTTTCCATCATTTTCCTGCTTTTATCATAATTTTCCCTTAATCCCTTCCCTTTAACATATCCTTCTTTAATCCTTCACTAATCCTGTAGCAATGCGTATCCTGTTAATGTTTCTAAAAAAAAAACAGGCTGCCCATAGGACAGCCTGTCGATCATTATTTTACTTTAGCAAATGGCTAAACAAGCCACTTCTCAGTTTTGGCTCAAACCAAGTTGACTTTGGCGGCATAAGCTTACCAGCATCAGCAATGGCTATCAGCTCATCAATGGACGTTGGGTACATAGCAAAAGCTACAACGCTATCCACTGTACAACGTCTCTCAAGCTCTCCAAGACCTCTAATACCACCAACAAAGTCAATACGATTGTCCACACGTGGATCTCCGATTGCTAAGATAGGTGATAATAAGTTTTGTTGAAGAATAGACACGTCTAGTGATAACACAGGATCTTTTGCATCGTATGTGCCATCTTTAGCCTTTAGTAAAAACCATTTGTTCTTATGGTATAAACCAAATGTTGCTTTCTCTTCAGGCGCGATAGGTGTAACACTCTCACGTACAATGTCAAAGTCCTTTGAGATTGCAGTCATAAACTCACCATCACTAAGACCATTTAAGTCCTTCACTACTCTATTGTAGTCCATGATGTAAAGTTGCTCATCTGGAAAAGAAACTGATAAGAAATAGTTAAACTCCTCATCTCCTGTATAATCAGGGTATGTTTCTCTTCTCTTAAGGGCAACCTTAACAGCTGACGCTGCTCTATGGTGACCATCTGCAATATATAGAGCATCAATTTCTGCAAAAGCAGTTACAAGTTGGTCAATAACCTCTTGATTATCTACAACCCATATCTTATGTTTAACATCATCATCTGCAACAAAGTCATAAACCGCTTCTTTTGAAGTTGTCCATTCCTCTACTAAGGCATCGATGATTTCTTGTTTCTTATAGGTTAAGAAGATTGGCCCTGTATTAGCATCACAGTAATCAACATGGTTGATACGGTCTGCTTCTTTCTCAGCTCTAGTCTTCTCATGTTTCTTTATGTCATTGCTTAAGTATTCATCAACCGATGTACAACTTACGATCCCTGTTTGAGCTCTACCATTCATGGTTAACTCATATAAGTATAAATAAGGTTGATCATCTTGAACAAAATCTCCATCAGCTAACATCTCATATAAACGGTCATGCGCCTTTTGGTAAACTTGTTCACTGTGAATGTCGACACCAACATCAAAAAATGTCTCTGCACGGTCAATTTTAAGGAATGATAAAGGATTGTCTTTAACAACGTCTCTAGCTTCCATTGAACTGTACACGTCATATGGTAATGCTGCAATCTGTTCAACTTTCTCTGGTGCTGGTCTTACTGCTTTAAAAGCTTTAATTACTGACATAGGAACCTCCAAAACATTTATTATAGTACACGTACTTTGATAACACCTTCTACGTTACTTAATGCTGATTCAAGAGATGCATCAACGGACCCATCTACATCAATCAATGTATAACCATAATCACCTCTAGTTGAATTGGCCATATCCACTATTTGAAGTCCAGCTTCTGCAACTGATGCAGTAAGCGCTGTAACTGTTGCAGAGTCATTCTTCTGAATAACACTGATTCTAGCGGCACTACTACATGTACCCATATCAACCATTGGGAAGTTTACTGAATTAATGATATTTCCGTTCTCTAAGTAGTTAGATAGTTGGTTCACTGCCATAATTGCACAGTTAATCTCTGATTCTGGTGTTGATGCTCCAAGGTGAGGAATAGCAATAACATTCTTCATCTTAATAGAATCTTGATTTGGGAAGTCAGTGACATAGTAAGCAACTTTTCCGTCTTCAAGGGCTTTTGCCATAGATGCATCATCAATTAGACCCGCTCTTGAGAAGTTAAGCACACGTACGCCGTCCTTCATCTTTCCAATACTTTCTTCATTAATCATACCTTTAGTAGCGTCCATTAGTGGTACATGAACACTGATATAATCTGACTCAGCGTAAACCTCATCTAAACTCTTAACGCGTTTTACACATTTGTTAAGATTCCAAGCGTTATCCACTGTCATGTATGGGTCATATCCAACAACCTTCATACCTAGTGCTTTAGCCGCATTCGCTACAAGAACACCAATAGCACCAAGACCAACAACACCTAGTGTCTTGCCTTGAATTTCTTGTCCAGCAAAGTTAGACTTACCACCTTCAACGAGTTTAGGAATGGCATCTCCTTCACCGTCAAGTGTTTTTGCCCACTCAATAGCACCTACAATATTTCTTGAAGACATTAAGAGTCCAGCAAGAACCGCTTCTTTAACACCATTAGCATTGGCACCTGGTGTGTTAAACACAACAATACCAGCATCTGCACATTTATCTACAGGAACGTTGTTGGTTCCAGCCCCAGCTCTTGCAACAGCCTTAAGATTTGCGTTAAGTGCATAGTCGTGCATTTTAAAACTTCTTAGAATAATTGCATCCACATCACCGTCTTCAACAACTGTGTACTTGTCTGACAAAAGGTCAAGACCTTTAGGTGATATTTTGTTTAGTGTTTTGATCTGATACATATGTGCCTCCCTCTATTTGTTCGCTTCTTCAAATTCTTTCATATAAGCTACTAAAGCTTCAACACCTTCTACAGGCATTGCATTGTATACACTTGCTCTCATACCACCAACTGAACGGTGCCCTTTTAAGTTCACCATACCTTTGTCTGCTGCACCTTTAATAAATGCCGCGTCAAGGTCTGCATTTGGAGATACAAATGGAATGTTCATTAGTGAACGGTCTTCTTTAACAACTGTTCCTTTAAAGAAGTCACTGTTATCTAAATAATCATAAAGCAAGTTGGCTTTAACATTATTCTTTCTTTCCATCTCTTTAATACCACCATTTGATAATAACCACTTAAAGACTAAGCCAGCCACATAAATTGGGTAAGTTGGTGGTGTATTAAACATTGAATTAGCTTTAGCATGTGTTTCATAGTTAAGCATTGTTGGACAAGCACCATCTGCTTTACCAATTAAGTCTTCTCTAATGATGACAACTGTAACACCAGCTGGACCCATATTCTTCTGAGCACCGGCGAAAATTACACCGTATTTAGATACATCTACTTCTTCCGATAAGATGTTAGAAGACATATCTGCAATAATTGGAACATCACCTGTATCAGGTAGTTCTTTCATTAACGTTCCATAAATAGTGTTGTTAGACGCAATATAGAAGTAATCTGCATCTTTTGTAAAAGTTGCAGGATCTAACTTAGGTACATAGTTAAAAGTTGCATCTTCTGATGATGCGACAACATTAACTTCACCAAACTTCTTAGCTTCTGCAATAGCCTTTTTGGTCCAAGCACCAGTATTAACGTAATCTGCTTTCTTAGATCCAACCATAAGGTTAAGTGGTAACATAGCAAATTGTGTTGAAGCACCACCTTGAAGGAATAATACTTTATAATTATCTGGAATGTTCATCAGCTGGCGTAGAGACGCTTCAGCTTCATCAATAATACTTTGATATACTGCAGATCGATGGCTCATTTCCATGACGGACATGCCCGATCCTTTATAATTCAATAAATCACTTTGTGCTTCTTTAAGTACGTCTTCTGGTAAGACTGATGGTCCTGCTGAAAAATTAAAAACTCTGTCCACTTTGTTCACTCCTATTTTTCATATTAGTCAGTTGATTGTTGCGACAATTAATTAACAAAGTCCCTAAATATGGGCTTTTCCTTAATTTGTTAAATATACTATATAACATGTTATTTTATAAGTCAACCTGAAAAACATAGGCCTAAATTAAGGAAAAGTCCTTACACCAAGGACAATAGTAGTCACTATAAAGACACCATTCGTTAAATTTTTCACTCTTCTCTAGTTTTTTGATTTTATAGGCATAATCCTGTAAAGTTGCACAAAAAAATAGGCCAATGTGTCATAACATGGCCAAAAATGTCTTCTCTAGAAAGTCACTATTTTTTTGATTTTATGTGAATTATTGTCTAATAATTTTCTGAAAATCTTCACCAGACGGTTGCTGAAATGCTTTTAATTCAAAGCTAGGCAGTATTGCGAAGAGATGGTCGAAGATATCTGACTGTATTCCTTCATACTCTCCCCATGCAGTCGTATTTGTAAAACAGTAGATTTCAATTGGTAAACCTTTTTCATTTGGCGTTAATTGACGTACTAACAAGGTAAATCCTTTATGAATCTGATCGTGATTCTTAAGGTAAGCTTCAATGTAGGCCCTAAAAGTTCCTATATTGGTTAGTTTTCTCAAATTAGCATCATGTTCCTTATTCTTCTCTTTGTTATATCGACCAATTCCACCAAGTTTTTCCTCAAGGTAAGGCTTAAGGATATCAATCTTCATAAGCTCATCCATTTGGGTCTGACTTAAAAAGCCAATTGTTCCAACATCAATCATTATGGAACGTTTAATTCTTCTGCCTCCGGCTTCTGACATACCTTCCCAGTTTTTGAAAGCATCTTCAATAAACTTATAGGCAGGGACAGTTGTATATGTCTTATCCCAGTTTCTTACAGTAATCTTTGTCAGCGAAATATCAACCACTTCGCCATCTGCATTGTATTTGGGCATCTCTAACCAATCGCCTAATTTAAGGAGTCCTTCTGAAGACAACTGTAATCCTGCCACTAGCCCTAAGATAGAATCTTTAAATATCAACAGAAGTACTGCTGACAAACCACCAATACCACTAAAAATTGCCCACGCAGTACTATTACCCATGAAAGTGACAATGATGAGTAGTACAACCAGAACGATTATAACAATTTTTATAACTTGAATAATCCCTTTTAATGGTCCACCTTTTGCTTTACTTTTACTCCTAGTAATCTCTACTGCAGAATCTAACGCTCTAAAGATTGAAATGGTTACAACAACAATCATATACGCTATAAGAATGTTCCCTAGTAATTGAGTATTTAACTCCAGCATAGGTATCATATAATAGATAACTAGAGCTGGTGCCAAGTGTGCTAAATTGCTAAACACCTTGTTTTTGATTAGTACATCATCCATCTTATTAGCTGACTTCTCTGCCAACTTATGGATATAGTTCTGTAGGTATTTTTTTGTAATGATATTAGCTAAGAAACTAAGTATTAATATCATCACAATTAGACTAGCAAATACTAACAAGTCTGTGTAAAATTCATTCATGTTTAAAGTCAACACAAGATTTTCAATGATAGCTTTCATGTTATACCTTTCTTGTAAAAGAATTTGTATGTTATAATAGGGGCAACTATTGTTTGCGGGGAGGTAGACATGATTGATAGAGAAAACACCACCAAATTAATTGATGAACTCCGTTTATCACCAAATCTTGACCAATACCTTAAGAAGTATGACGTAGCAAGCTATCTATCATTTCCAGAGTATGTGAATAAAATCATAGACGACCAACAACTGAGGAAGTCACAAGTTATTGCTAAGCTTAACATGGCTAGGTCTTATGCTTATGAAATATTAAATGGTTTCAAGAAACCGTCACGTGAGAAAGTTATTCTCCTATCTTACGCCTTGGGTATTGACTACAAACAAAGTCAGAAACTTCTAATCAGTGCAAAACATAATCCCCTTCATCCTAAAGATAAAAGGGATTCTATTATCATCTATGCCAAATACAATCACCACACCCTAATTGAAACTAATATGTTACTTGATGAGTTCAATGAGGATATCATTGAATAGCTAAGCTTCAGTTTTATGTTCGTGGTTTAAAATATGTTCGGTACAGTATTCATGATGGCCTTCACACTTAGAACAATATCTAAATTCTAGGTTAGGGTCATCTTTTTCAGTCTTTCCACAAGCTTCACAACAATGAAACGCTACTTGTATAACTTGACCTTCTTTGGGCATCTTATTTGTCCTAGTCTTAGGTCTAGGTTTATTGGCTTGTCTAAATTGTTGTTTTCTTGCGGCTTGTTTACTTTTATTAAATAATCCTGGTCCAAAGAACAATAGAAAGTTCATCATAGTAAAGGCTGTAATAATCATCATCGCAAAACCACCAAAGAAAAATTGATAGGCAACGTATGCACCATAAATATAACCAAGATACTTGAGCTTAACTGGTAAAATAAAATATACTCTAATCTCATAATCTGGTGCTACTGCCGCAACTGCAAAAAGTAATGTAAAATACAGATTAAAGTTTGTCAGTGGTACTGGAAGCCCTGTTAAAAGTTCAAGGGTTAAACTTGCAAGTATTGTTCCTATCGAGCCAATAAGTAAATATAAGTTAAACTTAAAAGTTCCCCAAGATGATTCTAGTATTCTAGAGAAAAAGAATAAAATCAGGAAGTAAAATATAACAAAGAAACCAGACCTTTGTGGCACAAAGACAAAGGTTACCAACCTCCAAACCTGTCCTTGTAATATAAGTCTTCCTGAAAACCCTAATACTTCAATCATATTACCAATCATGGTATCCATAAGAAAAACAAGTACCATTCCTCCAATCAAATATTGCATAAGATTGGGAATCCCATATTTACCATATTTTCTCTCTAATTTGTTTAGCCAATTCATGTCATCACTCCAAGTCTTTTTATGAAGAACTAGAGTCAGCTCTAGTCCCTTTATCTGTATTTATTCTACTTCTTCTACTTCTTCTACTTCATCTTCCAATGAACTACAGATCAATAAGCCAGATCCAGTCATATCGTAATTTATGTTCAATATTTTTCCTTCTTCAACGGTAGGTACGTCGATCTGAATACCACTTGCTTTGTTGATGCCTGAAGCTTCCACCTTAATACCTTCTGGAACGACAATTCTAAATCCAGCACCTAAACCATATAAGTCAAGATTTATGTAGGCTTCATTAAATACAGCTTCTGTCAAATCAATATCGATACCAGAAGCAATAGCAGCAATTGAATCCCCTTCAAACACGTCATCATAAGTCAATGATTTACCATTAAAGGCAACAACATGGTTGTGGGTTTCCTTTAGAAATTCATACTGCTTCTTAAGTTTAAAAGCACCGTATGATACTCCACCTATTATTCCTAGTTTTGTTAAACTCTTAAATACTTTTCCCATAGTACACCTCTTTATCTTTCTATTGATATCTATTACTTCTAATATTAAAAGTCATAGAGGTCTAAAGATATAGATACTTTGTCTCATTTTTGATTCATATGCTGGTTTTTATAGGTTTTAGGAGACATACCCGTATAAGAGGTGAACTTCTTGATGAAATAATCAGTGTCTTTATAGCCACATTGATATCCCACTTCATACACCATTAGATGGCTTGATTCTAACAACTCAACCGCCTTTTTCATACGAATCTTAAGTAAATAGTCATTAAACAACTCACCGGTACTCTTCTTAATAATCTGACCCAAGTAAGCAGGAGTCATATGGAAAGTTGTTGCTAAAGACTTCAACTTAATAGGTTCATCATAGTGATGGTGTAAATAGTAAAGAACCTTGTAGGTCATACTATCTTGATGGAACTTATCATAATCCTCAACTATTTCTTCATCCTCTACCCTGTCTATCATAAGTCGCTCAATCACGCCCACCAACTCATCTTCATCAATCGGTTTAAGAATATAAGACTCCACATGATATTCAATGGCTTTTTTAGCATACTCAAACTCATCATAACCACTGACCACTATAATGGGTAAACTTGCACTTAACTCTCTAACCTCTTTTATAAGCTCCAAACCATTCATCACCGGCATATTAACATCCGTTATAAGAAGATCTGGCATCTCAATCTTAATGTGTGCAAGGGCTTCAACTGCATTTTCAACAAGTATAACTTCATCCATACCTAGTTGGTCCCAATCTATTAACAGGGATAACCCTTTTAGAACTGCAGGTTCATCATCAACTAACATCACTCTCATCTACAAGCCCTCCCGGTAATAAGGTATGGTTAACTGAATCCTTGTTCCTTCACCAATCTTACTATCTATGTCAAATACCATATCTTCCTTAAAATAAATCATCAGTCTATGATAGACGTTTTTAAGGCCAACACTCTCATTGATTTTATCAACGCCTTTAATGTAATCTCTTAGTTGGTTTAATTTATCTTCTGTCATACCTTGGCCATTGTCCTCCACCAAAATGATGATCTTATGTTTGTCATAACTAACATTAATAGTCAGGTGACAGCCCTCTATTTGATTCTCTAGACCATGCGTACTAGCATTCTCCACAAAGGTCTGGATGGTCATTTTAGGTATAAGCGCATCTTCAACTAAAGGGTCAACTTGAATGTCAAAGCTTAACCTATCTTCAAATCTATATTTCTGAACTTTTAAGAATTCTTTTACAAAAGCTACTTCATCACCTATTTGAATTAGATCATTATCCCAATTAATGACTCTTCTAAACATAGCTGCTACATATTTAAGTATAACTGCAGTTTCTTTCTCCCCTTTGACAACAGATTTCATACGAATAGTATTCATCACATTGTAGAGAAAATGAGGGTTAACCTGTGCTTGTAAGGCATTCAGTTCTGCCTGTTGCTTCTCAATCACCAAGTTCTTTCTCTGAATTTCCTTCTCATAAACCTCGTTAACAAGCACATTCATCTGGTCAGTCATTTCATGAAATTCCTCAACAAATTTACCTAGTTCATCACCGGACTGTTTAATTGAAACTTTAGAAAAATCGCCTGATTTGATACGGTCTACCTGTCTATTAAGCTTCTTAAATCGTTTATTAATTGATGAAGAAAGCAGACTAATCAGTACAGTGGCAACCAATAAACCTAGAAATACTACCACTATAATCTGGTTACGTTTCTCTATGAGGCTATCATAAATCTTTTCTTTTGGGAATATCCCAATTACACGCCAACCACTTAAATAATCTAAGTCATTATAGACGAATTCTGAATAATAGAAATCCTCATTCTTCTTAAATACTAATATGCTATCATAGGCGTCATAACCCTCAAAAGTATCGTTTGACGCATAGACAATGTCATTAAACTGATTAACAAGGATGTACAAACCTTCGGTATACTCTTCTTTGACCACATCATCAAGAAAATCAAAACCTACATCCATTGAGAAAAGTATGGTTTGATCTCTTTTACCTAACAAACGACTGTAATACCTTAACCTATTTCTAGATAGTTGGGTCTCTTGATCATATAAGTTTTTCGTCACCAATATAGTTCCTGTATTTGATCTTATTAACCTCTTATACCATGACTCATTAATTACCTGGCCATCAATTGCAGTATGAAATTCACTTACTGGTATGGTTTCATTAGACGTATAGACTTGAACATCTTCTATATTCTGGTCATAGGACACGTATTGATTCATCGTATCCACAATCTGATTTTGGGCATACCTTTCATATGCTTCTTGGTTGGCATAAGATGTTTCAAGTATATTAGTAAGGTAGTTATCAAAAGCCATATTAGTGGTCACATCTCTATAACGGTTCAAATCTTGGATAGCTCTAATGGCAAATCGATTGGTTGATGCAGCCCTATTATCGTTTTCATAGATAAATAAATCTTCACTTATCATAAAATATAAGATACCATTAACAACTAGCACAGGAATCAATATACATAATAGATAGATGATAATGATTTTATTCTTTAAATTGAGCCGCATATTATCAACCTCTCATTTTAACTTCCTATGATTGAATCGTATAACTCTTTGGCAAAGTAAGAACTTCGAACAAGTGGCGCACTTGCCACACCTTTAAATCCTATAGACTTTGCGTAGTCCCCTATCTCATCAAAAACTTCAGGTGTTATATAATCTACTAAGTCAATGTGGTCTTTGGATGGTTGTAGGTATTGACCAATTGTCACAAAATCTACACCTACTTCTCTTAAATCTCTAAGGACTGCGTGAATTTCTTCTATCGTTTCAGACAAACCTAACATGAGACCCGACTTAGTTATAATCTTTGGGTCTTTGTCTTTGACATATTGAAGCACATCTAAACTTCTTTGATAATCCGCTTCAGGTCTTACCGTCTCATACAACCTAGGTACAGTCTCAATGTTATGATTTAGTACTTCTGGCTTGGTGTTTATCACTGTATCCAGCGCTTCTTTATTACCTTGTAAATCTGGAATTAATAGTTCTACAATTGTTTCTGGTGACATCTCTCTAATTTTATCAACAGTCATTGCAAAAATTTTAGCGCCTCCATCCGCAAGATCATCTCGTGTAACTGACGTTATGACTGCATGGGCTAAGTTTAAGTCTTTAACGCCATGTGCCACTCTTTCAGGTTCTGTTAAGTCGGGATGAGGTAACTCACCTTGCACAATGTTACAGAATTGGCAGTTTCTAGTACACTGGGATCCAAGTATTAGGAAGGTTGCTGTTCTCTTGCTATAACAAGCAACCCTATTTGGACAGTTGGCCCCTTCACATACTGTGTTTAGTTTATGGGCACGTATAACTTCATTCACTGAGTTATACTTTTTGGTATCACTTAGTTGTACCCTTAACCATTCTGGTTTTCTTTTCATTCATTATCTCCTGTCTGGCAAACAAGTTTGCAAAAGGCTTTTTTATCCATATTTTTAATATATTTATCCATATTCACGCCAATTAGAGCACCTTCAACCCCATTAAGGTTATAAGGAACACCAATTAGCTTTTCACTTAGATCTTGCAAGTTGTGGTCAGAGAAAAAATCACCATGAACTTGCAATGTTTTGATAAAACCATTCTTAACCTCTACATAAACCTCTACAAGTCCAGCTTTATACTTATCTCTGTTAACAAAACTGTATTTGGGAGATTTACCAAAATTCCACTGCCATGTGTTGTACTTATCTTTAACAAGGGCCTCAATTCCAATAATATCTTCTTCTGTCAGTTCATAGTAGACAGCATTATCCATATTATTCTTTACATATTCATATAAACCTTCACGAAAACCTTCAACAGTTAAGGTCTTATCTTCCACATGTTCAGAAATATTTGTCACTCTAGACGCCACTGATTTAACTGACTTATCTTTAAACTTAAGCTTATTGGGCGTTAATGCTTTACTTAAGTCAGATAAAGACGCATCAAACAGTAAAGATCCGTGATGTACAATACTTTTCTGTGTCTTATACTGGGCATTACCAGAGAACTTCTTACCATCTATCACTAAATCATTTCTACCAGAAAACTCCGCTGGAGCACCAAGAGCCCTTAAGTAGCCAAGAATCGGCTTTGTAAATCGGTTGAAATCCGTAAATCCTGACCTATCACTTTCTATAAACGTAAAATTCATATTACCACGATCACAAAAGATTGTACCACCACCGGACATTCTTCTAACAACCGGTACAGAATTTTCTTCCACATAAGGCACATTAATCTCTGCGTATGTATTCTGATTCTTACCAATTAAGATTGAAGGTACACTGGTCCATACCATAAACATATCTTCATCGTAACGGTCAGCTAAGTATTCTTCACAAGCAAGGTTAAAATAAGCGGAGGTACTTTTATTCACAATAAGTCTCATCTAGTCTTCCTTTCTTTCTTAAGCATCAAAAAGGGTCATTTGCTCTACTTCTTGCATACGCATAATGGTCATTGGCGCATGTTCACGTAAGTAAGTATGATTGAGAATCTTTTCGTTGGTCATAATCTGTTTTGTGCTGTCTTTGGTCTTTCTTAAACGGCAGCTATAAACAACTGGGAAGTATTCACTTATAAACTTACCTTCAGCATGGGCTGTTAAGGCAATAATCTGGAAGCCTAACTTCTCAGCGATCATAAAGACTGGTTTCAGAACATGGTCACTTGAGGCCTTACCAAATGGATTATCAAGAATAACCGACCTTTGCCGTTTCTGATTAGCAGACAAATGTTGTTTCTTCTCAGCAAGATAGTTGAGAATGCTTAGGAATAAAGTCATATTCTTACTCCACTTCTCACCACCAGACCACTTGTTTGAACTTTCCCAAACCATTGGTGCTTTATTAATTTTCATGTCATTGGTTACTTTTCTACACTTAATCTTAATCGGCTGTTCATTTAAAACAACATTTAACAAACTCATAACACTTAAACGTTCTGTTAAGGCTTTTCGTAATGTCTCTTCCGTCACATCTTCATGTAAACTTTCCTTCTCATAATAATGAATGGTTTCATCAATATAATGACGTAACAAGGCTTTGGCATCATCCTCTTCCCACTCCGGTATATCAAAGACGAATATTTGTTTCACCTCATCATTAATGGTAATCCTAGTCTTGTTCTGTATGCTATCCAGTTCATTGGATACACTTTTTACATACGTCATTAGGTGAGATAAAAATGTTTGTAACTCTAAGTCACTTTCTCGTTTGTCGTCTTCAGCAACCTTAATAATCTTCATGATGATTTCAGTCATCTTCTCTTGGTAAACAAGCAATGATTGATAGTCACTCTTGGCATTTAGGCCTGTTGAAAGGGTTTCAAGTAATCGTTTATCTGACACTTGATTACGACAATACTGCATGACTGATTCCTGTTTATTGCTTGTCTTTAAATATGCCTTTTGTGTTAGCTTATGTTGACCTTCTAATTGACTTAATAAGGTTCTTACATGTGCTTCAGGATGTTCCTCAAACTTCTTTATATCTGATTTAGATAAAAGAAGGGGTTCAAGGTCAATGCTCATATAATGATAAGCACCATCTTTAATCTCTAAGTCCCTGTATAATAAGTCATAAACTTTAAGTTTTCGTTCAGCTTCTTTACGTTCAAAGTTCAGTTTACGAGAACGGTCAAGTAAGGTGGCTTTCTCCACTTTAAGTCTTTCTTCAATATGATAACTTTCCACATCAAAGTTGATGACACCATCAAAATCACGATTAAGGGATTCTCTAAGAACAGAACATCTAGTCTTTAGCTGGGTTAATTGATGGTCCTCAGCCTTAAGTTTAGATTCAATCACTCTGCTCTCCTTGATTAAAACATTCATCTGATCAAATAAGTCATCTGTTTCATTATCATAATACACCTCTACAAATGATAACTCAAAGTCTGACTCATGTTGAAGCTTCTTAGCTTCTTGTTCATATCGCCTAAGTAGTCCTTCATGTTCTTTGATTCTACTTTCAACTTCTTGTCTTGAACGGTTTAAACCTAACAATTGATTCTTTAGGTTAGTCCTTTGTTCTTTTAATACATCTAGGCTTGAAGTTGAGCCATAGGGTTGGTATGCTTCAACTTCAATAAACAGATCCATCTTCAAAACACGATCCTTTTCAGATTGGAAACGTGTTAAAGAGATTCGTGATTCATGAATTGAAGCCTCCAAATTTTTACAATGGTTCTGACTTGTTGAAATATTGCTTAATAACTCGTCATACTTCTTATGAACTAACTTAAGAGACTTCTCTTGGTCAACTTTGCTTTTCTGAAGTTCTTCAATCAGCTCTAATAACCTAAAGTCATCCGCATTTCGACTTGTAGAAGCTGATAAATCACTTAACAATTGACTGGTCTTAACAAGACTGTCTTGATCTTCTTTAATGCCTAGGTCCAGAGCTGAAACATCATTAACCATCTGCTTGTGGTTCTGTTCTAACTCAAGAATTTCCTCTTTGAGACTTTCATATGCTTCGTAAGTATGTTCTTTGAAGAAGAACTTACATTTAGTCAGTAGTCTATCTGACTGGTGGTATAAAACTTCTGCCTCTTGTCGGCCATGACTGGCTTCTTTAGCCTCTTCTTCTATGGCTAACTTCCAATCCCTATAAATATCCGCATCCAACTGATTACCCCATTGGCTTGGAATAATTGTGTCAAAGTTATGCACCTGATCCTTAGTTTGCTTAAGCAATTGATTCACTTCTTCTCTTGAGAGTACGTAAATCATTGTCATAAGGTGACTGGATCTCTCATTCATCACATTAACAAGCTTATCTTTATCACTTATAGATGTGACAATCGTCATTGGCCAGTAGGGGAATTTCTCAAACAAAGTTTCAATTGTATCATCTGTACTATCAACCACTGTCTGAATATAGTCTGTTCCTAATCTAACAAAATCAAATTGCTCTTTAAGGTCTTCTAGTATGTCCAAAATCCCTGGTTCTGTAACAAAAACATCAATATCTGCATACTGGTCGTGTAGACGTGATTTCAACCTTTCCTCTTTGAGCGCTTTTTGCTTCTTATGTAAATAAGTCTCTCTTTGCTCTTCTAACTCCCTAATAATGGAGGCTTCTTTGCCATATATGTGGCCATTCATGTATAAGGGATAACCAGATTGCTCTATCTCAAGAATTAGCTGCGACATTTTTTCATCTATGCTTCTTCTCTGTTCTTTTAACTTAGTTACAGCCTCTTTGTTGTCAACTTGCTGTACTTGTAGGTTATCAAGGGCTTTTGACTTAGTATGAATGATTTGCTTAAGTTCTGAAATACGACTTTCATAGACATGCCTATCACGTACCAATTGACCTTGTTTAGATTCTAATGTATCCCTATATAAGTTCAGTGGTACAGCAGGGTCATCTCCAAAGAGTTGTTGACTATAACGATCAATCATCATTTTCTGGTTTTCAAGGTTTGCCTCTAAAAGACTACGTTCACTAATGACATCTTTTTCGTAATCTAAAGAAGCAAGTAATTGCTCTTGGTATTGACTTAAGTTGGAAACAGACTGATCCAATGTTTCTTTAAGTTTAGCCATTTCTCTGTCAATCAGTTCGATTTCATAAGCAAACTGGCCACGAATTAGTGAGCTATTCTCATCCAATTGTGTTTTGATATCTTGAACTTCAACTTCTTGGTCCGCTTTTTCAATTTCTGATTTTAGATATTCTAACTGTTCTTTCTGGAGACTAATATCCTTCTGATTCATAGTCCATTCAATGTTCTGCTTACGTTGCTTCAATTCTGATACTTTTTCTTGAATAGCGGCATATTGGTCACCTATTTGTTTAAAGGACACCTCAACATCTTGACATTGCTCTTCAAGGCAATATAAGTCAAATGAACTCACCTTTTGATCGTATGCTCTTTGGTCTTGCTTTAGTGCAAAGTGGCTAGCTTCGTTAAACTTCAGTTCCTCTTCTCCGTCCACCAATTGCTGTTTAACATAGTCTGATACTGCTTTGGTCTCACGTTTAACTTTCTGAAGATTTAGACGCTGGTCTTCATAGGCCTTATAAACAGCTACATACTCATCCATCTTTTCTTTAATGAGTTGGCTCTGTTCTATCTTATCTTGAAGGATTCTATTCTTCTTAAAATGTTCTCTTTGTCGCTCAAATGTCTCAACAAACTTCTCGGAGTTGTCCCCTTCAATTGCTTCTTCAATGACTGGAATTAAGAGATTTGATAACAATTGCTCAGTTGTCTTACATTTGTTAAAAAATTCATCTACATTTCCTTCTCCACTATTAATAACAGCAACTTTACGCCATTCAGAAGGAATGATTTTATAGGTATTCTCAATAAACTTCCCATAATCTGTTATGGTTGAGAAGACATTGGCATGGATGGACTGCTTGTTCATTCTGGAATAATAGTCACTGATTTCACCACGAGTTGCTGGTCGTTTACCTCCATTAGACGTAGGTACTGAAAAAGGAATTTCTTCTATACCATGACCATCTTCAGCACTATAATCATAGGTATACTTAAGAGAGTTCAGTTGGTTATTCTCAATGTATAGTGAGGTTGCTGTTAATGCATAACGTCGTGGTTTGTCATTGATAATCCATTCTATAGCAATATGCGCTGGTGCATTCTCAAGTGACAAGGTGTCTTTGATTTTACGTTCTGCCATATTTATATGTGGAATGATGGCCTGCATAGCCGTTTGGATAAAAACAGTTTTACCACCACCATTTTCAAGTAACATAGCACTATTATGACCGTCAAACAGGAAAATCTCATCGTTATATCTTTTGCCGCCACCTTCATAAACGACATTTGTAAATCGTATTCTGGATATTGCTGGCATTATAGATCCCCCTCTAACTGATATATAAAGTCAATGATACCTCTATTGTATTCATATTCCATAAAGTATTTAGTCACTATGGCATTGGCCCTATCTGTTAAAACCAACTCATCTGGACCTACTTCCTTAGCTATGCCTTCTTTTAGCATAAACTGCTTTACAATCATCATAAAACTCATACGGCTGACTGTACGAGCTGTTCTTCTTCGAACACCTTCTTTGACATTGTCCATGGCTTCCCAGTTCTTAAGTATATCTAGCCAATTGTACTCATATTCTTGTTCCATATCTTTTAAGTAATCTTCTTCAAAATCCCTAAGAACTTGAAGGCGTTCATTTAGGCTCGTAAGCCAATCAACGATGGTTATGAACTCACGTGTAGGTTTTGTACTCTGGTAACTATCATAAAACTCCCCTACAAAAATGATAATCGCCACATACATCAGATAAATATCCATGTTCAACGCACGACTTGGGAAGTATTTTTTCTTAATCTCATCATTGGACATGTGGAAGATTGAATTCTTCGTTAAAGGCGTCATATAGAGATATTTACCAGCACTGATAATCGTACAATCCACTTCAGCGGCGAAAGCCATAAGCATACCTCTCACATCGTCATCTGTCTGATACAATTTTGCATTTTCTTTAAGCACTTTGCCATTCGCATTGAGCTCAGCATATATTTTAAAGGTATTAATAATCATTTGCTCGGTCATCACACGTCACCTCCTAGTTCAACCCTCATATTTTTCATTGAATAATGCTCTCTTACTTGAACGATATCTTCAAGTTCTGTTATGGATATCTCTTTGTACTGACCTAAATGATCTCTAAATGCAGGTGAGAAAATATGGTCATCTATTTCTATAATATCAGGTATGGACATTGGTGATAATTGATGTATGATAATCCACAAGTCGCAGAATTCTCTAGTACCAAACAAGGCTGAATCTGTCAACTCAAGAACCTCCTTCAGTTCAAAATTCTTTTTATCTCCAACCACCTTAATAAGCTCTTTAAAAAGCAGCTGGTAAACTTGCTGCCTGATCTTTGTTTCAGAAGTTAAAGACTCATCTTCTAGTTCTAAAAATTCATGTTTTATATGACGCTCTGGTCTGTCTAACATCTGATGATCAAATACTGATAGTAGAGACCAGGTTGTAAATTTCTCTGTTTTCATAAAAGGTGCAGCAAGTATCTTGGACACGGTAAATGGCAGTGGAGATGTTGTCAGCTTCCTCGCCACCTCCTGGTCAAAGTTAAATGAAGTAACACCTGCATAATATAGGGATTCACCAGCTGCTTCAATAGCGGTTGTTTTAAGTTCTATACTCTCTTTTAACAAACTCGCATGTAGATAATGGACATGAGCCAACTCGTTATCAATTCGAACAATCATAGCAAGAGCTTCTACGTCTTTGTCACTTTGATGGTTTTGTTCATCTATTTGTTGTTTGGTTTCATGGATAAAACTGACCAAGGCTTTAAACTCATCGTGTTCTTGTTTCAAACGGCGATTGATGTCATTGATGATTTCTTTATAACGGTCATAAGTGTCATCAGAAATAATGTTACGTTGAATTTCATGTTTGATCTTCAACATCTTATCTTTAATGGTGTGGACATTAATACGCATTTCATCCACTTGGCGAAGGGCACTAGAGAACTCACCTTTTTCAAGTTGCTTACGAAGCATAAGTTGACTAATGGAAATCTGGAACTCACTAAAATATTCTTTAGTCGCAAATATTAACTCTAGTCCTTGCTCATCTAGTGTATAGTATTGAATCTGACTCTCTGCATCCCATTCATCAGCTCTTAGGATAGCATACTCTACTTCTTCAGTTTGTTTGGTCTCATAATTGTAAAAACTTCTCTTAAGCCTCTTTCCACTGGCTGGCCTTAAGGCCTCTATCATGGTTTTACCAAGGTTCTGGTAACCCTCATCTGTTAGGCTTGTGGTCTCCTGAGTCATTTCTTTTAGAAAAACAGTCAACTCATGAACCCCAGTCTTTTTGTTCCTAAGTAGCATATTTTCAAAGAAGAAAAGCACAGTAAGAAGACCTATGCCAAAATAATCAATAGGTCTGTTCAGATCGTCTTTATGTTGTTTGTTCTCTAAGTGATAAAATACATCGAAAAGGGCGATTCGCGCAACACGGTCTTTGTAGCCCCCAAGCATGTTTATATAAGCATTCATAGTCATCTCAATCTCTCGTAAATATATAGATGTATTATAGCATAAAAATAGGGTTCTCACTAGGGTAAGGGACGTCCAATTTGAGATATATTCGATGAACTAATGTAGATATAAATGCCACTGCGTCGCTGAAAAGCACAACTCAAGCATCCTTCCTATTGTACATCCTGTACAAATCTCAGGACAGCTTACTTCCGTGTAAGCTTGTGATTGATCTGCACTCTTCACCTCCTTGCTCGGACCACTTGAATGTTTGGTGATTCTATAGCAATGAGTCTTATCGGAAATATAGTTTAATCCTCTCCGTGACTTCCGTGTTTTTCGCGGTTGATCCTTTATCTTCTAAACATAATGTACTAAAAAAACCCTCCTCACAATTGTGAGGAGGGTTATCATATCAATCTTTAAGCGCTTCTATTATTTCTTCCAGTATGCGTGGAGCATCTTCATGAGGTACTTGGCAGGTACCAGCGTTCATGTGGCCACCACCACCATATTTTAGCATCAGCTCACCAATGTTCACCTTACTAGATTTATTAATAATCGACTTACCAACAGTAAACACAGTATTCTGCTGCTTAAAGCCCCAAATCTCTTGAATAGAAATGTTGGTATCAGGATAAAGGGCATATTTTACAAAACGATTACCTGGGTAAATCTTCTTTTGATCCTTCAGATTAATGTATAATACATTATCATGTACCTTAGCATTATCTTTAATCTGCTGATAAAACTTATCTTTATAAGAGAAGAATAGGTCTACTCTTTCTTTTACATCATATAACTCTAGAATTTCCTTAATATTATGGTTTTTGCAATAGTCGATTAAGTCCATCATTAAGTTGTAATTGGAGATTCTAAACTCTCTAAATCGTCCTAAACCAGTTCTTGCATCCATCAAAAAACTTAACAATACCCAGTCTTGTGGGTCAAGGATTTCTTCTTCTGTAAACCAAGCAGCATCTGCTTTATCAACAGCATACATCATGTCATCAGAAATCATAGAAAATCTTTCTTTTCCGCCGTAGTAGTCATAAACAACTCTAGCCGCTGATGGTGCATCAGGATCAATAATATGATTGTCCTTCTTCTTGTTACGAATGGTCTCACTTAGGTGATGGTCAAAGGCTAAACCTATTCCCTCAACATACGGTAAGTTGGTAGAAATATCATTGGGTGTTACATCAATTTTTCCATCCTGCATGTCTTTTGGATGAACAAATTTAATGTCCTCAATCAAGTCCATTTCTTTTAGCAATACAGCACATACTAATCCATCAAAGTCACTTCTTGTTATCAGTCTCTTTTTTTCTGACATAGTGCCTCCTCTTTTCTTTCCTCTAATATCGCCTTCATTATTGCCTCTATCTATAGCATAACAAAAGGGTCACCTTTAGGCAACCCTTTAACGTCTTAATTGACGACTTATGCTTTTGTAATATAACCTTCAGCTGCTAGCAACTCTGCAATAAGAACTGCTCCGCCTGCAGCACCACGAAGGGTGTTATGTGATAAGGCTACAAACTTATAATCATAGATGTGATCTTCTCTAAGTCGGCCAACTGTAACACCCATACCATTCTCATAATTACGGTCAAGTCTAGTTTGAGGACGACTGTCATCTGTCATGTATTTGATGAATTGCTTTGGTGCATTTGGTAAGTCTAATTCTTGTGGTCTACCTGTATATTCATTAAGCTTCTTAATCATTTCTTCAATACTTGGTTTTTGTTCAAATCGGATTGAGACGGCAGCCATATGCCCATCTTGAGCTGGCACTCTAATACACTGAGCAGATAAAACTGGTTCAGATGCATTCACAATAACGCCATCTTCAATTTTACCCCAGATTTTAAGTGGTTCTTGTTCACTCTTCTCTTCTTCACCACCGATGTAGGGAATAATGTTATCCACCATTTCAGGCCAAGTTTCAAAAGTCTTTCCTGCACCTGAGATGGCTTGATAAGTACAGATCACTGCTTCTTTAGGTCCATACTCTTTAAGGGCTTCTATAACTGGCACATAACTTTGAATAGAACAGTTTGGCTTAACTGCTATAAAACCTCTGCTTGTTCCAAGTCTTTTTCTCTGAGACTCAATAATTTCTAAGTGCTCATTATTTATTTCTGGAATCACCATTGGTACATCTGGTGTTAATCTATGAGCTGAGTTATTGGATACTAGTGGTACATCCGCTTTGGCATAAGATTCCTCTAATGCTTTGATGGCTGATTTTTCCATATCAACTGCACAGAATACAAAGTCTACTTGTGCTTTTACTGCATCGATATCAGCAGCGTCAACAACAACTAGGTCTGCTATCTTGGCCGGAATCTCCATATCCATTGCCCAACGATCTGCCATTAAATCACCGTACTTTTTACCCGCTGATCTTGGACTCGCCGCTAAACAAACTATATTAAACCAGGGATGGTCATTTAGTAATGTTATAAATCTTTGACCAACCATGCCAGTTGCGCCAATAATACCTACATTTAAGTTTTTATTCATTTCATGCACCTCTATCTTTTATATGTTCTTCTGTGGAGAACATCTGTCTTTGTTGCACGTATAATATCACAGAATTCCTTTTAAAGCAAGGCTATTATACCATATTTTTCCATAAAACTGAATTTATGTTTTCACCACATACAAAAGCCCCCAAATGTACATTAGGGGCTTACAAAGTAGACTATTCTTAGAATTTAGAAGCTTAGTGTCACTGTGGTTCCTTGACCAACTTCACTCTCAATTTCAACTTGTCCACTATTCATTTCTACAAGTTTTTTCACTATGGTTAAGCCAACACCCATACCACCTGTTGCCCGGTCTCTAGACTTCTCACTGCGATAAAATCGTTCGAATATATAAGGCATATCCTCTTTTGGTATTCCAATACCTGTATCTTTAAGGGACAATTCAATAACTCCGTTGGACTTTCTCAGGTCAATAACAAGGTCTCCACCCTCATTTGTGTAACGACAAGCATTGGATAAAAGGTTGGTCATAATTTGTGTTAGCTGATTGGGATCAATGTTTAGTCGAATCTTGTTATCTAAATTAAGTTGTAGTTTTAGGTTCTTTCTATCAAATTCTGGTGCCATCATATCACAGATGCCATTAATGTGTTGGCTAAGATGGACATACTCTTTCTGACTTACCAGGTTCAAGGCTTCAATCATCGACAAATCTTTCAAACGATCAACCAAATCTGTCATTCTGAGTATTTCATGGTGACATTTTGTCAGATTCTCCTCATCTATCTCATAAACGCCATCAAGGAAAGCTTCAAAAAAGTTCCTCAACGATGTTAAAGGTGTTCTAATCTCGTGTGCCATATCGGATGTAACTTGTTTACGAAGAACATCTTCCTGCTCCAAGCTTATAGCCAAGGCATTAATTGATTCAGATAGTTCTAGAATTTCACTGGTCCTTGAGTCAACTTCTGCTCGACAGTCCAATTGCCCATCTGACATCTTTTTGGCTGTATCACTCACTTTTCTTAAAGGTTTAGTAATCCCTCTAGCAAGAATGAAGCTGATAATCAGTGTTACCAAAGATAGGGTGATAAGCATATAAATGAATATACTATTGAGTAAGTTAAAAAGATTAAGGTCCTCTTGATTCATATGTTTAGGGTCAAAATAGCGTACGTAAACATAAGCCACAGTATCACCATTATATGTAACCGGCATTTTTTCATCCACAATTTCAGGCGCAAAGAAGCTCAACCACTGACTGTCTTCTTTGGGCTTTGGCATTTCTGGCGGTAATCCACCTGCCCTATTATCAATAAAGAGGACATCTCCATCTGAGTTTAGTAGCTCAATTCGAAGATCTCTTCTAACACTATAGTTTTGCAAATAGTCCATAAAACCATCGTCTGTTACTTCCCATTCGTTCTCGACCATGGCCAATTCAGCTTCTTCAATAAGGTTTATATACCTCTCGTTCAAACGATCTGCAATGTATGTCTGTGCATTTCGTTGGGTCACAATACCACCAACAATAAAGACAATCATAATCACTATAATAAGACTAAAGAAGCTAAACATGATTTTATAGAATATTGGTATTTTTATAGATTTAAATTGTTTCATAAGTCACCTTCAATCATTAATAAACTGATAACCCATCGAATAAACTGTTTTGATGTACTTGGGTTTCTTAGGGTCATCTTCTATTTTCTGCCTTAAATTCTTAATATGTGTATCAATGGTACGATCATACCCATCAAATTGTATACCAAAAGTCTTCTCAATAATTTGTTCTCTACTCAGAACAATGTTCTTGTTGGCTGTTAATACTTTTAGAATCTTAAACTCATTTGGTGTTAAGGTGAGTAATTGACCCTTTTTCTTAACTATGAGCCTCTTAAAATCAACTGTAATGTCGTCTTGTCCAATATGAACCAACTCAGTTAAGCTTGTCTCATCGTTATAACGACGTAATTGAGCCATTACACGAACCATCAGCTCACGTACACTAAAGGGTTTCCTTACGTAATCATCTGCACCACCTGCAATGCCTTGAATGACATCTTCATCTTCAACTTTGGCTGTTAACATGATAATAGGCACCTTACTATTTCTCCGAATATGAAGGCACACTTGTTTACCATCCATTATAGGCATCATTAGGTCTAAAATAACCAAATCTATAGACTGAGTATCAAATATATCAATGGCTTCTTGCCCATTGACCGCCTCACTAACCTTATATCCTTCTTTTCGAAGGTAAGCTGATACGATTTGACGAATATTCGCTTCATCATCAACCACTAAAATATGCCTCATTCTATTGACTCCTTTATCTAATGAATTCCTTATAATTTCAGTATACACGCCAATTATGAAGGAAATTTGTTAAAAAAAGGGACACCCTTAAGTGTCCCAAGATTTATCAGTCTATTGCTCGTTTATTTGTGCAGGCAAACGTAACATTATTACTAGACCTGCAATAAAGAGCGGAATAATTACCAGAATACTGTATCTAACAGATCCCGTTAATATGTGTGCAAAGGACATCATGGCTGGTCCCAAGATTGCTGCAAATTTTCCAAATATGTTATAGAAACCAAAGAACTCGTTAGCATTCTTCTTAGGAATAAGTTTAGCAAAATAAGATCTACTTAGCGCTTGTATACCACCTTGCGCAGAACCAATCAAGGCACCTAATATGAATATATGCCACAACTCTACCATAACAGTTGCAAAAAGAGTGGTGAATATATAGGTACAGATTGCAACTATGATCATTCGCTTAGTCCCATACGTCTTAGCCAACTTACCATATAAGAGGGCAAATGGGAAAGCAACTAGTTGTATAACTAGTAATATACCAAGCAACATAAAGGTATCATCGGATCCAAGCCCTAAAGTACCTTGTGCGTATGGAACACACATTTTAATAATTGTATCAACACCATCTATATATAGGAAGTAGGCAATCAAGAATACAAAGACAACTCTGTGTCCTCTGATGTTCTTAAATGTTTTTCCTAGTCTCTTAAAGCTATTTGCCACTGGTTTTGGTTCTCTTTCAACATAGTGAACTTGTTTGACATGCCTTAGTATTGGCATTGTAAAAAGTCCCCACCATAAGGCAGTAATGACAAATCCTAATTGATAACCTAATGCATTGTCCATCCCCATCATAAATACAACACCTAGAGATATAGCAAATGGCACTACAGATGCAATATAACCATAAGCAAAACCTTTGGTTGAGACTGAATCCATGTTCTCATCCTTGGAGACATCAACTAAAAATGCATCGTAGAATATATTAGCACCAGCAAAACCGACAGCTGTTATGATATACATTAGGATCAAAATTACCGCATTCTTTGGTGCTACTGATATTAGGCCAGTTGTTACAATACCTAGTAGCGCGAAGAAGGCAAAAAATCTTTTCTTAAAATCTTTGTAGTCTGCTATTGTTCCAAGGATTGGGCTTAAAATAGCTACCAAAATACTAGCCAAAGAATTAGCAAACCCCATATCCATGCCTCTACCAGCGTTCATCATACCATAATAAACTGGAAAAAGAGCTGTTGTTATTGCCATTGAATACGCTGAATTACCACAATCATAGAGTATCCAACTGACTTCCTTTTTACTTAGTTTTACTTTGTCACCCATGTGCTACCTCCCATATTTGTACTCTATAACAGTATATCATAAGCTTCAGTGAGGTACATCATAAAAATGTTAAAGTCACGTAAAAGGTAAATAAAAAAACACCAATCATAAGATTAGTGTTTATTCTACAATACTATACTAATTTCTCAACGAACGAAATCAATAATGCGAATACGATAAAGCCAATTGCTAAATATACAGTGACTTTTTGTAAACGACCATCCATTGTTCTAGCTTTGTTTTTTCCCCAGTATGATTCACCTACGCCACCAATTGCGCCTGACAATCCAGCTGATTTACCTTTCTGGAATAATACTACGACGATTAATGCGATGCATAAGATAAAATATAATACTTTAACTGCAACCAATAGTGCTGCCATGTTTCCACCTCCTAGTCAACATTAACATATTATCACAAAGGTTGGGGGTGTGCAATAATTATTTTAGTGTTTTGTTAAATTCCTCCTTGTTTTTTTGATACATTGAGAAGGAGTGCCTTACTTTCCAATTATTGTTGTTCTTTATTGTCATTAGAACCTTTTTGATAACTCCTATACCTGTGGCCTTTTGTTGATACTTCCTGTATCAAAATTCAGGCGGCTTCACGTCCATGTTTCGCTGGCATCAGGCATAGCACCTATCAAAAAGAACCTAATTCGGTTTCGAAAACACTTCATTCAGTCAGGTATTACCCTTTCACAATGTAGATCAAAGTCACTTCGTCGTCCACCTCTTCAGTCGGCTGTTACTTCGCCTCACTTTCTCCACTTCTAGAATCGGCTGCTACTTCGCCTCATTTGGTATAATCTGCCTTTGAACACATTCTTCTTTACTATTAATTTTCATGCTTTCTTCCTATTCATTTTTCATGTCTTTTTCAGTATGATCCTTTGTTCCATGCTTGTCATGCTGAGTGCACTTTCGAAGCATCTGCTTCTACAATAAGAAAGAGCCACCCCATAACTGAGGTGACTCCTGGTCTTTTCCTATCTAACTATCCAACTACCCGACCATCTGACTGTCTAACTTACAAGTTAAACCACGCATCAAGTCCAGGGTACTGTGCTACTTCACCAAGTTCCTCTTCAATTCTAAGAAGTTGGTTATACTTAGCAACACGGTCTGAACGACATGGTGCACCAGTCTTGATTTGACCAGCATTAACCGCTACAACAATATCAGCTATGGTTGTATCTTCTGTTTCACCTGAACGATGGGATACAACAGCAGTATAACCAGCACGGTTTGCCATTGCAATAGCATCAAATGTTTCAGTTAAACTACCGATTTGATTTACTTTAACTAGGATTGAGTTACCAACACCAAGTTCAATACCTTTTGCCAATCTTTCTGTATTAGTTACAAAAAGGTCATCTCCAACTAATTGAACTTTGTCGCTAAGGGCTTCAGTTAACTTCTTCCAACCTTCCCAGTCCTCTTCATCAAGAGCATCTTCAATAGAAATGATTGGGTACTTATCCACTAGACTTACAAATAGATCAACAAGTTCATCTGATGTACGAATCACTTCTTCACCTTTAATTTTACTTTCACCTGGGAAATGGTACTTACCAGTTTCAGCATTATATAGTTCACTTGAAGCTGTATCCATTGCAATTCGAATATCATCTCCTGGCTTGTAACCAGCTGCTGTAACGGCTTCAAGAATGACATCAATACCTTCTTCAACAGAAGCTAAGTCAGGTGCAAAACCACCTTCATCACCAACCGCTGTTGCTAATCCTTTGTCATGAAGTACTTTCTTAAGACTGTGATAAACTTCAGCCCCAATCTGGAGTGCTTCTTTAAATGATTTAGCACCTACAGGCATAATCATAAATTCTTGGAAGTCAATTGTATTATCAGCATGCTCACCACCATTAATGATGTTCATCATTGGTACTGGTAATTGATGGGCATTAAAACCACCTAAATATTGATATAATGGTAAACCAACAGCTTGTGCTGCAGCTCTAGCTGCCGCCATAGACACACCAAGGATGGCGTTAGCGCCTAATTTCGCCTTATTTGGCGTACCATCAAGGGCAATCATAGTTTCATCAATTAAACGTTGATCTAAGACGTTAAGGCCTACTAGTTCTTCTGCAATAATATCGTTTACATTATCAACAGCATTCTCTACACCCTTACCTAAGAAACGGCTACCTCCATCCCTAAGTTCAACGGCTTCAAAAGCGCCTGTTGATGCACCAGATGGTACTGCCGCACGACCAACGTACTGATCATCAACAACCACCTCAACTTCTACTGTTGGGTTTGCTCTAGAATCAAGTACCTCTCTAGCAAATACATCTGTAATTTCATAAAAAAGTTTCATAAACTTCTCCTTTCATATATGGACATTTATCTTATATTCTTTCTAGTCTATTCAAGTATACACTAATCGTGTAAGATTTAAAACATATTTTTGAGAATCATTATCATTATTTTTAGTTAATTCTATCTATAGAAGCCCAAGCACTATGATGTGTAGTCATAGGCACTATGAACTAAGAAACAATAACAAAAACATTACACGGATAAAAACCAATAAAAAGGAGCTATCTCAATTGAGATAACTCCAAGATGTAGTGTGATTGTATGGCTTGCAATAAATACTATTCCACTATACTTTTAATAGCAACTTCGATATCAATGTCTTTACTATAGTCTACTGCTTCATTGCCAAATCCGAAGAGTTTGTAAAACTCGTCTTGGTAAGCCTGAATGTTAAGGTCTGATTCTAATGTTTCTGTTGTCACATCATCAAAAAGCTTTAAAGCCTTTTCTTGTGTGTCCGGATCCATTTCAAAATCATCCGTTCTAATTCTACCTTCATCATCTAATTGAATGTTGTCACTGTAAAGGAAGTCTCTAAACATACGGTCGATTTGCTCAATACAACCTTCATGTGTATCTTTTGCCTTCATAACCTTATAAAGAGATGCAATATACAAGGGTACAACAGGAATAGCTGCACTTGCCTGAGTCACTAAAGCTTTTGCCACTGTAACATAGGCACTTCCCTTTAGAGCTCCTAAACTATCTGTTATAGTCTTTGCCGTTGCTTCAAGATGTTTCTTAGCCTGACCTATTGTGCCATCTCTATACATAGGCATTGTCACTTCTGGTCCAATATATGAATAAGCAACTGATTGTACGCCTTCTGCCAAGACTCCTTCTGCAGCCAAACGGTCCATCCATAGTTGCCAATCTTCACCACCCATAACCTTAGTTGTGTTCTCTACTTCAAGCTCTGTAGCTGGTTCAATAACTGCTTCAGTAATTAGACCTTTCATAACATCAATTGATTTATTTCTAAATGGTTGACCAATTGGTTTAAGCACTGAACCGTATTTAGCCCCTGTGTCTGGATCAATTCTTCTTGGTGCTGCTAATGAATAGATGACAAGGTCTATCTTACCCATATCATTCTTTATCGCTTCTACAACACTGTCTTTGATTTCATGTGAAAACGCATCACCGTTAATACTCTTAGCATATAGACCAGCTTCTGCAGCTTCTGCTTCAAATGCAGCAGTGTTATACCATCCTGCTGTTGCTGTCCTTTTACCATTGGATGCTCTTTCAAAAAAAACACCTAATGTGTTAGCACCACAACCTGCCATAGCTACAATTCTTGAAGCCAATCCATAACCTGTTGATGCGCCAATAATTAGGACATTCTTTGGACCTTCTAAAGACCCTTTACTCTTTACATAATTTATTTGTTCTTGAACGTTTAAAGCACAACCTTGTGGATGGGCAGTTGTACACACGAATCCTCTCACCTTTGGTTCAACAATCATATTTTATCTCCTTCAAAATAATACTTTGAGTTTCAAAGTAATTTTATAGGAAGTTATCTCTTTTGTCAAGCAGAGACCAATACTATGAAAGAAAGAATAAAATCTAACGCTAAACGCTAATAAGAATACAGCCGCAGAAAACGCCAAAATCGCACAAAAGTAATAAAAAAAGAACCTGCTAATTTTAAATACAGCCTCACATCCTATTATCCTTCTCCCTTTTCTGCGTTTATTGCGTTTTCTGCGGCCATATCGCCTCACTAAAAAGGACCTGTCCAAGGACAGGTCCAATACTATCTAACTTATCACTATCTGATTATCTAACTAACAAACTACTTCACTAAAAGTGATTCCCCAGTCATTTCTGCTGGCACTGGAATCTCCATAAGTTCAAGAAGTGTTGGTGCGATATCACATAATTTACCTTCTTTAAGGTCTACACCTTCCCCTGCATTCACAAGAATGAATGGTACTGGGTTTGTAGTATGAGCCGTAAAAGGTTGGTGTGTTGTGTAATCCACTAATTGCTCTGAGTTACCATGATCAGCACAGATAAACATTGCTCCATCAGCTTCAACTAAGGCTTCATAAGCAGCTCCAACACATTGGTCAACAGTCTCAATGGCAGTAATTGCTGCAGATTCAATACCTGTATGACCAACCATATCTGGATTAGCGAAGTTGACAATAATCAAGTCATGTTTTGCTGCTTTAATAGCTTTAACAAGTTCATCTCTAACTTCTGGTGCACTCATCTCTGGCTGCATATCGTAAGTTGCTACTTTTGGTGATGGAACTAAAACTCTATCCTCACCATCATTTGGCTCTTCAACACCACCGTTAAAGAAGAATGTTACATGTGCATACTTCTCTGTCTCAGCCAATCTAAGTTGAGTTTTACCATTGTCGGCAAGGTACTCACCAAGGGTATTTACTAAAGAAGTTTTACCATAAGCCACTTCTTTATTCTCTATTGTAATGTCATAATTCGTAAAACATACATATGTAAGAGGGAAATACCCATTCACACGTTCAAAACCATCAAATTCAACATCACAGAAGGTTCTAGTAAGTTCTCTGGCTCTGTCAGGTCTGAAGTTATAGAAGATGACACTATCGTTTTCTTTAACTGTCGCTACTGGCTTACCATCTTCAACAATTACTGTAGGAAGTACAAATTCATCGTTCTCCCCTTTTGCATAAGATTGAGCTACCGCTTCTACACCTGAAGTTGCTGTTTGGCCTTCACCTTTAACTAAAGCGTTATAAGCAAGTTCAACACGGTCCCAACGGTTGTCTCTATCCATTGCATAGTAACGTCCGTGGATTGATGCGATTTTACCTACACCAATTTCATCCATCTTAGCTTGTAACTCAGCAACAAAGTCTTTACCTGATGCTGGTGGTGTATCTCTACCATCTAAGAATCCATGTACAAAGACATCTTTAAGACCTGACTTCTTAGCAAGTTCAAGCAGACCATATACATGGGTGTTATGACTATGAACACCACCGTCTGATAACAATCCCCACATATGAAGTGCAGCATTGTTTTCTTTTGCGTTGTTGATTGCTTTTAAGAAAGCTGGATTTTCAAAGAAATCACCATCTGCAATAGACTTAGTAATTTTGGTTAGATCTTGATAGACAATTCTTCCTGCACCAATGTTAAGGTGACCTACTTCTGAATTACCCATCTGACCATCCGGAAGCCCTACATCAAGCCCACTAGCATAGCCATTCACATGAGGGTATTTACTTGTAAGCATATCCATCACTGGTGTATTGGCAAGCTTTACAGCATTCCCTTCAGTTTTGTCATTTAATCCGTATCCATCTAAAATCATTAATACTGTTGGTTTTTTACTCATATTCGTTGCTCCTTTATATAAATCATTGTTTAAGATCAGAACTAATCACAATCATTTTGTGAACACCGCTGATATTAAAGGTCTGTATTACATTGTAACATTCTATTGTTGATTCGTAAAATAAGGAATCAACGCAAAAACGCAAAATATAAACGATTGGCTACCTTACGGTAGCCAATCAGAATATCTTTTTACTAAATCTGCCGGAACAGAGACTTTGATTTATGGATGAATTTCAAGGAAGTAGTGAAAATCTGACCGGAGCGTACTAAAGGTACGTGAGGATCATATTTTTGCTACTGACGCAGAAAGTCGCCATAAGGCACAGTCGTAAGCAATGTCGTAAACTTTCAATTTCAAGGGACGAATTATTATAAATAGATGAGTTTCAAGGAAGTAGACCAATTGGAACCGGAGTGTACTAAAGGTACATGAGGATTTCAATTGGTTTACTGACACAGAAAATCGCTATTTAGGGTGATTCTTACTTGAAATTTACGACTTCACCGAACCCAACTGTTAATGATGCGCCGCCTACAAGACCACCGTCAATATTAGGCTTACCAAATAACTCAGCAGCGTTAGCACCTTTAACAGAACCACCATATTGGATTCTCATTGCTTCAGCAACTTCAGATCCATATAATTCTACTAATAATGCTCTAATAGCAGCACAAACTTCTTCTGCTTGTTCAGCTGATGCAGTAACACCAGTTCCGATTGCCCAGATTGGCTCGTAAGCAATAACAACTTTTTTAGCATCTTCAGCTGATACGTTTAATAAAGCAACTTTGATTTGTTGTCTTACAAGATCAACAGTAACACCTTGTTCTCTTTGCTCAAGGTACTCACCACAACAAACGATTGGCACTAAACCATGCTCAATTGCCTTAAGTGTTTTTAAGTTAACTGTTTCGTTCGTCTCAGCATAGTACTCTCTTCTTTCTGAGTGACCAAGCACAACGTACTTAACACCAAGCTCAGTTAACATTGATGGAGCTATTTCACCTGTGAAAGCACCATTTTCTTCAAAATGCATGTTTTGTGCACCGATTTCAATGTTAGTACCCTCAGTTGCTGCAACTGCTGCTGGGATACATACAGCTGGAACACAGAAAACAACGTCAGTATCATCTGATTTAACCACTGGGATTAATTCATTAATTAATTCAACTGCTTGTTTAGGTGTTTTGTTCATTTTCCAATTACCTGCAGTAATCATTCTTCTCATTCTAATTTCCTCCATAAGTGACAGTCAGTTGCTGACTATCTAACTTTCTTTTCTATTTATCGTCTGCTGCTGCAAGACCTGGTAATACTTTTCCTTCAAGGAATTCAAGTGATGCACCACCACCAGTTGAGATGTGAGACATTTTGTCACCAAATCCTAATTGGTTAACTGCTGCTGCCGAGTCACCACCACCGATGATTGAAGTACAATCAGTTTCAGCAAGCGCTTCAGCAATTGCCTTCGTACCATTAGCGAAGTTTTCAAATTCGAATACACCCATTGGTCCATTCCATATAACTGTTTTTGCTTCTTTAATTGCTTCTGTGTAACGATCACGTGTTGCTGGTCCAATATCAAGACCTTCCCACTCGTCATGAATGCCACCACGAGGAACAATTTTGAACTCAGTATCATTCTTGAATTCTTGAGCAACAACATGGTCAATTGGTAAACAAATTCTTACGTTCTTTTCCATTGCTTTGTCAATCATTTCAAGGGCATAATCCATTTTATCCGCTTCAAGAAGTGACATACCAACATCATTCTTAAGTGCTTTTAGGAATGTATAAGCCATACCACCGCCGATAATTAATGTATCAACCTTCTCAAGTAAGTTGTTGATTACATTGATTTTATCTGAAACTTTAGCACCACCAAGGATTGCAACAAAAGGTCTCTCTGGAGACTCTACTGCTTTACCTAAGTAATCAATTTCTTTTTGCATTAAGTAACCAACAGCACATGTGTCAATATACTCAGTAACACCAACATTAGAACAGTGTGCTCTATGAGCAGTACCAAAAGCATCGTTTACAAACACTTCAGCAAGTGATGCTAAATCTTTAGAGAATGCTTCACCATTCTTAGTTTCTTCAGCTCTGTATCTAGTGTTCTCAAGAAGAACAACATCGCCGTCTTTCATAGCTGCTACAGCAGCTTTAGCGTTAGCACCTACAACTTCGTTGTCTGCTGCAAACTTCACTTCTTGGCCTAACATTTCAGCTAATTTCACTGCAACTGGTGCAAGTGATAACTCTGGCTTAGGCTCTCCTTTAGGCTTTCCAAGGTGTGAACAAAGGATAACCTTAGCTCCGTCAGCAATTAACTTCTTAATTGTTGGCATAGCACCTTCTAAACGGTTGATGTCTGTAATCACTCCATCAATAATTGGCACGTTAAAGTCACATCTAACTAAGACCGCTTTACCAGCCACTTGAATATCTTCTACTGTTTTTTTGTTTAACATTGTGTTTCTCCCTTCGGATCTTCTTTATTGTACATACCTTATGTTATTCATAGCAAAACACTGCCCTGGGCAATGCTTAGATGTGAATAGCATAAGGATATTAACTTGTGTAATTTCATTACTTCATTAGGTCTAGTAGTGAATTTTGAGGATTATGCAAGTTAATGTTAAAAAGGGCCCGGCCACATAGTCAACCTACAAGACCGGACCCATTTTGGATCATAATTAAATTAGAACTTTTTCCAACCTCTAAATTACTTTAGTAATTTGAAAACATCTATATTAGATGATTTTCAACTTACTTTCCTAATTCGCTAAAGTATTTGATAACTCTAACCATTTGGCTAGTGTATGAGTTCTCATTGTCATACCATGAAACTACTTTAACTAATGATTTGTCACCCATTGCAGTAACTTTAGTTTGAGTAGCGTCAAATAATGAACCGTAAGTGATACCAACGATATCAGCAGAAACGATTTCATCAGTTGTGTAACCAAATGATGCATCAGCGTCAGCTTTCATAGCTGCGTTTACTGACTCAACAGTTACAGCACCGTCAACAACACATGTTAACTCTGTTAATGAACCTGTTGGAACTGGAACTCTTTGAGCACCACCATCAAGTTTACCAGCAAGCTCAGGAATTACAGCAGCGATTGCTACAGCAGCACCAGTTGAAGCTGGGATAATGTTTACAGCAGCAGCTCTTGCTCTTCTAAGACCTTTTTTGTGTGGTGCGTCAAGTGTGTTTTGGTCATTAGTGTAAGCGTGAATAGTAGTCATGAAACCACTTTCGATTTTAGCTAAGTTGTTAAGAGCGTTAGCCATAGGTGCAAGACAGTTAGTTGTACATGAAGCAGCAGAAATAACTGTTTCTGAACCATCAAGAATGTCTTCGTTAACACCGTAAACTACAGTCTTAAGATCACCTTTTGCAGGTGCTGAGATTACTACTTTTTTAGCGCCAGCTTCGATGTGACCTGAAGCAGCTTCAAGAGATACGAAGAAACCAGTACATTCAAGTACTACGTCAACGTCAAGTTCACCCCATGGAAGGTTCTTAGGCTCTCTCTCAGAGTAGATAGTGATTTCTTTACCTTCTACAGTGATTGAGTTGTCAGAGTTAGTAACCTCTTTACCAAATCTACCTTGAGCTGAGTCATACTTAAGTAAGTGTGCAAGTGTTGCAGCATCCGTTAAATCATTGATTGCTACTACTTCATACCCTTCAGCGTCAAACATTTGTCTGAATGCTAAACGACCGATACGTCCAAAACCATTAATTGCAACTTTTGTCATCTTTTTTTCCTCCTAGAAAATAAAAAATTATATTTGTTTTATCTACATTCATATGTGCTATAAATATAGTCTTTAACCATTGTTTTTGTAGCTTTCTATGATGCCATTGGCGGCACCCTCATCCATTATAACACAACAACCTTGTAATAATTTACCTACAGATAAAATTGCGTCAGATTTACTATGTCCACCAGCAACTGCAATCTTATGTTTTAAGTCCTTCATCTGGTCGATTGTAATCCCTATGGATGTTGCAGCATATATCACATCACCTTGGTCGTTGTAATAGTAACCAAGAGCCTCTGCTGTTGCATGTCTTTCGTGTAGTTCATTAATTACTTTATCACTTAGCTTACGTCTATTAGCCATCTGAAAAGCATTTCCTATACCATAAACAAGGATATTTGCCTTAACCAATTTATCAAGACTTTCTTGAATCTCTGGTTCTTCTCTCACACTCTCTAGTGCTTTCTTACTAAGATTATCTGGTATATTCAATAAATGATACTGGCAATTGAATTTCTCTGCCATCATTGCAACTAGGGTATTGGCTTGATAGGCAACATTTCTACCGAGGCTTCCTCTCGCCGGCACTACTGTAACATTTTTGGCATGTATATCATGATAACTTAAAGCTTCTATCACATTATGTACTGTAGACCCACCTGTTAATGCAATTGTGTCATTCTCCGTGATTTTGTGAAATAGGACATCTGCAGCTAAATGGGCTATGTTCAAGAAAGTTTCTTCGTCTAAATCAGCATCTCCTGCAACGATATAAACTTCTTTACAGCCTAAAATGCTTTTGATATCCTCTTCTACATTTACGAGGCCATCCATCATCTCAACAAATGTTCTTAAGTCTTCCACTAAGTGTTTACCCTTAAGTTCAAGCATCATACCTGATCCTGTTGATTTGATGCAACCTTCTTTTCTTAGAAACTCTGTTTCTGTACGAACCATCTTTTCAGATAAAGCAATTTTATCTGATAAACCTCGGCGACCGATTGGTTGAAAAAGCCCTATTGCGTTAAGAATTCGATACCTTCTTCTAAACACAGATATCTCTTTAGGCATGATCGTTTGAAGTGCACTTATGTAACGTTCCATCATGTCACCGGCCCTTTCTGGTCCCTGTAGTCAATTTTAGGCCCAACTGCTGTATAAAAAATAGCTATATCTAAGATTAGCTCATGTACATTATAACACTTCCCCTTCAAAATACAAGGGTAAATCTCCATTATTTTTACTTTTTTTTCACATGAACATTGGTTCAGTGAGTAAAGCGATTAACTTCCCTTTACATAAAACAGCTGTACCCTAAAATCAAGGATACAGCTGAGTGGAATTAAACTATTAAATAACTTCTTCTTTTACATAGTAGGCAATATTTAGTGCATGATCTGAGATTCTCTCAAGGTTACTAATAGAATCAAGGAATACAACTCCCGTTGTAGAATCACACAGATTTTTAGCAAGACGTCTGATGTGTTGTCCACGTAAGTGTTCTTCCATTACGTCTACTTCTTCTTCCTTCTCTTCTACCAATCTAACCAAATCAGCGTTCTCATCTAGTCTTGCTTTGACTGCAATCTCTATCGTCTCAATTGCTAATGATGAGATCTCTTTAAATTCAACTTCTGCTTCTGGTGAGAATTGTAACTCATTTTCAGAGTAATATCTAGCCAAGTCCGCAATGTTCTCTGCATGGTCACCAACTCTTTCGATATCATTCACTGTATGGAATAAGTTTGTAATTACAATATGTTGATGCTCGTTTAGTGGCGTATTACTTATTTTAACTAGATAATCCGTGATAAGCTTCTCAAGTTTATTAATATCTTTTTCTTTACTGATAACTTCCGAAATAAGTTTATAGTCTTGAGTCATCAAAGCCTCAACTGCTAACTTAGTATTGGCTACGGCAAGTTCTCCCATATGACCAACTTCTTTAATAGCATTCTCAACTGCGAATGAAGGCGTCTCAAGAATACGATCATCAAGATGCCTAAGGGCTAACTCGTCCTCAGATTCTGCTTGACGGTCTTCACCTGGAACAATCTTCTCAGCAATTGCAACCAGTTTATTAGCGAACGGGAATAAGATCACTGTATTTGACACATTAAAGAATGTATGGAAAACAGAAATTTGAGTCATTGTTATAATCGCAATACCCTGCTCTACATTCACAAACTTGAAGAAAATGATGGCTCCAATAGTAAAGATGACCGTTCCTATTATATTAAACATTAAGTGAACATAAGCAGCCCTCTTAGCTGTTTTATTAGCTCCAATAGACGACAACATTGCTGTAACTGTTGTTCCTATGTTCTGACCAAGTACAATATAGATGGCTGCACTAAATGGTACAACACCTGTTGCTGCTAAAGTTTGTAAAATACCTACAGAAGCTGAACTTGATTGAATGATTGCTGTTACGGCTGCACCTGCAAGGACACCTAGGAAAGGATTCTTACCAAGTACGATGAAGGCATCTTTAAATATTTGTGACCCTTTATAAGGAGAGATACCATCTTTCATTAAGTCAAGACCTATAAATATAAGTGCAAATCCGATTAAAATTTCACCTAGTTGTTTTTTCTTCTTATCTTTAGAGAAGAACAACATACATGCACCAATACCAATAACAAAAGGTGCTACTTTAGTTGGTTTAAAAAATACCATCCATTCTGATGAAGATACAATCCAAGCAGTAATCGTTGTACCAATATTGGCACCCATGATCACACCTGTAGCCTGAACCAAACTCATTAAGCCTGCATTAACAAATCCAACGACCATAACTGTACTAGCAGAACTACTTTGAATAATTGCAGTGACTAGTGCACCTACTACAACGGCAACATATCGGTTATTCGTTAAAATACCCAATAAGTTTTTCATTTTGTTACCAGCAGTTTTCTGTAGTCCCTCTGCCATAATATGCATACCATAGATGAACATCCCAAATCCACCAAACAACGCAAACATATTAAATATGAAATCAAATAATGTTTCTAAATCCATTCAATTAATCCTCCTAGTGTAAAGTTCTCATTAACTCTATATATTATCTTCCTTTATATGTAAATTCTTCGTAAAGAACCAAGCTAATATTATCATGTAAGTTGCAACAAGCACAAGTAAATTGATTGTAAAGTTCCTTTTTGTTTATATTTAGGAAAAACTATGATAAAATCATTTGTATCTTTGTACATGTCGCATCAAAAGTGGGCATTTACAGAATATTATGTAAAGTAACGTAAAGAGAATATGAACAAACTGTGAACAGAAAGGACTATAAATGATCTTAACAGACCTACATACCCATTCAGATTTTTCCGGTGATTGTAAGATTCCTATGAAAGAAATGGTCAATTCTGCTATTAATAAGGGTATAACTTATTATGCGGTAACAGAACATCATGACATAGAGTTCCCTGAATGTGGCATAGATTTCACTTTTGACATTGAAGCCTACTTTAAATATTTTAAAGAATTTGAGCAAAGCATGCCAAAAGGATTTCACCTACTATCTGGTATGGAGTTTGGCTTACAGACTCACTTAAATGGCACCTTGTCAGAACTTAATGCAAAATATCCTTTTGATATTATTGTAGGATCTTGTCACCTAGCCCAAGGTATAGACCCTTATCAACCTGAGTATTTTGAAAAACACAGTAGAAATGATGGTTATCGTATCTATTTTGAGGAGATTTTAAGATGTGTTGAGGCACTTGATGAATTTGATACCCTTGGCCATATGGATTATGTAATCAGATACTGGAGAGGTGAAGGGACCAATAAATACTCAATCCTTGATTTCGACGATGTCATCACCTCTATACTAAAGACATTAATTAGACGAGACAAAGCGTTAGAAGTCAATACAGCTGCCTATAAATACAAGCTGAATCAACCCCACCCGCCCTATGATGTTCTTACACGTTATCACGAACTTGGTGGTGAACTTTTAACGATTGGTTCTGATGCTCACCTGCCTCAAAACGTAGCAACAAGTTTTGAAGTGGTTGAAGAAAACCTAAAAGCTATAGGCTTCAAAAGTTACACGACATACGTGGCGCGCAAGGCCATTCAACTTAGCTGGTAAAAGATGAAAACATTAACAGGATACATAGGATAAAAGCGGATTAAAATGGATAATTTAAGGACTATCACACATCCTGAGATATCCGTATTTATCCTTTGTATCCTGCCATTTCTTCTAAAAAAAAGACATCTCTTTCGAGATGTCTTTACTTTTATTATTCTTCTATCTTACCTATAATGGTGCCACCACCAACAACCATGTCATCATCGTACAGGACAACAGCTTGACCTGGTGTTATAGCCCTCTGTGCATCGTCAAAACGAACTTCCATCAAATCATCATCTACCATCTTCACACGACATGTGGCCGGTTTATGAGAATAACGGATTTTGGCAGTAAAAGTCATCTCTCCTTCTAATTTCTCAAAAGGCATAAAATTAACTTGGTTGGCTTGTAAGGCAAATGCAAAAGTATCTTTATTATCCCCTATAACCACTTCATTAGTATCTTTTCTAATCTCTGTCACAAAGCCTGGTTTACCTAAACTTAGGCCTAACCCTTTTCTTTGACCAATCGTATAATAGACAATACCCTTATGTTGACCAAGTATATTCCCTTGTTCATCCACAAAGTTACCAACTTCAACCTTTTCGCCTGTATAGGATTCAAGGAATTGGCCATAGTCTCCATCGGGTACAAAACATATGTCCTGGCTATCTGGTTTATTAGCAATTCGAATATTGATTTTCTCTGCCATTACCCTAATCTCTTCTTTTTCGTAGTCACCAACAGGCATTAAGGTCTTTGATAACTGGTCTTGAGTTAGGTTATAGAGAGCATAGGTCTGGTCTTTTCGAATCGTTTTTGATTGTCTTAGAACATATCTACCGTTAGCCAATTGCTCAACTTTGGCATAATGTCCAGTTGCTATATAATCAGCACCAATGTTTAAGCTTCTTGTTAATAAAGATTCCCATTTCACGTATCTGTTACAAGCAATACATGGATTTGGGGTCTCTCCATTCTTATAGGCATCAACAAAGTAGTCAATGACCTGCTCTTCAAACTCTTGTTTAAAGTTCATAACATAATAAGGTATATCAAGGGTCTGTGCCACTCTTCTAGCATCATCAACGGCTGTCAATCCACAACATCCACCATTATCTTGTTGAACGTCGGTGTCTTCGTCCTGCCAAATCTGCATGGTAACACCAATAACGTTGTAACCTTGGTCTTTTAGCAATAAGGCTGCTACAGATGAATCTACGCCACCTGACATACCAACTACAACTGTTTTTGTATCTACACTCATAATAATCTTCCTTCTAAGGTGTTGCTCATTTATGGTCTAAAATTCTTCTTCATCTTCTTCGTGATGGTCAGCATCTTCAGCTGGTTTTTCAAGACCTTCTATTTTAATACCATTTTTCTCTGCATAATCCCATAAAGCAGCTTGTAAGGCTTCTTCAGCCAATAGTGAACAATGGACTTTAGCTTTTGGAAGTCCATCAAGTGCTTCCATAACTGCTTTATTAGTAACATGCATAGCTTCTTCAATTGTTTTACCTTTTACAAGTTCAGTTGCCATGGAGCTTGTAGCAACGGCCGCACCACAACCAAAAGTTTTAAACTTAACATCTTGAATAATTCCATCTTGAATGTCGAGGAATATTCTCATAATATCACCACATTTTGCGTTACCAACTGTTCCAACACCTGAAGCGTCTTCTATTTCACCCATATTTCTAGGATTTTGAAAATGATCCATTACTTTCTCTGTATACATGTTATACCTCAATCTTTCTTAGCCTGATTATCATTGTTTCTTACAATCTATTCTGGTAATAGTGCACCGATTTTATTCTTAACATAGTCTTCATATAAAGGCGACATTTCTCTCAATCGTTTAACAATAGCTTGAAGCGCTTCAACAAGAATATCTAATTCTTCTTTAGTGTTCTGCTCTCCAAGTGTTATCCTGAGTGATCCATGAGCAATCTCATGTGGTAGACCAATAGCCAACAACACGTGTGATGGGTCTAATGAGCCTGATGTACAAGCTGATCCGCTTGAACCACAGATACCTTTCATATCAAGCATAATAAGTAAGGACTCACCTTCAATAAATTCAAAACTAAAGTTGACATTGTTTGGTAATCTATCTTCTGGATGACCATTTAACTTAACATGTGGTACTTTCTCAACAATTTCTTCTATCAAATAGTCTCTTAATTCTAACTGTCTTGCACTTTCGGCTTCCATAGTATCCACTGCAATTTTGACCGCTTGACCAAAACCAACAATACCAGGCACATTTTCAGTACCACCACGACGTTTCTTCTCCTGAGCACCGCCATGGACAAACGCTCTAAGTCTTGTGCCTTTTCTAATATAAAGAGCACCAACACCTTTTGGTCCATAAAGTTTATGACCACTTAATGTTAATAAGTCAATATTCATCTCATTAACGTCCACAGGCACATGACCTACAGCTTGTACTGCATCTGTGTGAAAAAGAACACCAGCTTCTTTTGTGATTGCTCCAATTTCCTTAATAGGTTGGATGGAGCCAATCTCGTTATTAGCAAACATAACACTAACTAGGATTGTTGTCTCCTTAATAGCTTCTTTAATCTTCTGAGGATCGACAATACCATATTCATCTACATCTATATAAGTCACTTCATAACCGTTCTTCTCTAGGAACTCACAAGTATGTAAAACAGCGTGATGTTCAATAGTAGTTGTTATGATGTGGTTACCTTTTGATTTATAATTCTGAGCAACTCCTTGAATGGCCCAGTTATCTGACTCAGTACCACCACTTGTGAAGAAGATTTCCCTTTCATTAGCACCTATTGCTGCCGCCACTAATTCTCTAGCATCTTCTATCGCTTCTTTATTCTGATTAGCAAATGAATAAATACTAGATGGGTTGCCATAACTTTCATAGAAATATGGCAGCATACTATCAACAACTTCTTTTCTTGTAGGTGTTGTTGCCGCATGGTCTAAATATATAAGTTTACTCATGATTCACTTCCTCCTTAAGCTTATAGGTTTCACTAATTGAAATCTGTTCATCTACCATGTCTTGAAGGCTTATACCA
>PPCM01000172.1_pt1 | contig 89932 bp, 59 predicted proteins | sample 1555541 | NCBI WGS metagenome assembly PPCM01 (sample SAMN05284479, study PRJNA326546) | Marine sediment metagenome, whole genome shotgun sequencing project. | isolation source: marine sediment | place: Germany: Wadden Sea | collected 2012-09-05 | reverse complement strand
GCAGCATGCGGGGGGATTCGTTTATCCGCTACATGGAGCGCTTCCCCGAGATGAAGCTTGCGGCCGCCTATTACACGGACGGAAACCGCGACAAGGCAAGGAGGGCCGCCCTCGAGATCCTGGAGAACAATCCCGGCCTGAAGTTTATCTACGCCTGCGCCACCGATGTGGCCATGGGGGCGATCGATGCCCTGAAGGAGACCGGAAAGGTCGGTTCCGTCATGGTCAACGGCTGGGGGGGCGGAAGCAGCGAGCTTTCGGCGATCCAGGCAGGTGAGATGGACGTCACGGTGATGCGGGTCAACGACGACAACGGCGTCGCCATGGCCGAGGCGATCCGCCTGGACTTCGAGGGAAGGGGAGAGGAGGTGCCCGTGGTCTACTCCGGGGAGTTTGCCCTGGTGGAGAAGGGGATCGGCGAAGTGCGACTGAATCGGCTCAAGGAGAGGGCGTTTCGGTATTCATCCCCGAGAAACGGCAACTGAACCGGCCGGAAAACGAGATCCCAATGTTTAAACCCAGACCGGAGCGAATCAGTTTCCTTTTGGGGCTCTACCTTTCCATATCGGTGGTGCTCCTTTCCGCGGGGCTCCTTGGATGGTCCTACCGGACCTCGGCGGAGGCCATCGACAGGGAGCTGGAATACTCCTTCAGGCAGCGCCATGCCACCGCCGAAATCATCATGGACGGCAGGATGGCCTTGATCCGCCACGAACTTGCGGCGATCGTTGAAGACGATACGTTTCACTCATTTATCGAAAAGGGGATGATCATGGAGGCGGCGGAAACGGCGGCCGCCATGGAGGACCCCGGGACCGGTTTTCAGCTGGATATCCTGGTGATCCGATCCGTTGAAGGCCGGGTCCGGGACGGGAGCTCTCCCTTTTTCGATACGGGAGGGCTGGCCCCCCTGATCGCGGCAAGGAGTCGCGAACTCGTTTCCGGGGGCCGTATTCTCCGCTTGGTGAAAGGGGACGCGGACCTGACCGTCATGCTCCGGGGCGAGCGCATCGTTGAAAAGGAGAGCGGAAGGGTGGCCGGTGACCTCATCGGCGGGATTGTCCTGAACGGGAACCTCTCCCTGGTGGAGCATGTGCGTCAAAGGACCGAGGCCGATTCGGCCGCATTCTTTTCCGGCGGCGCCCTCATCGCCGGCACCGATCTTCTCACGGCCCCCGCCGTGGAGATCCTCCGGCGAACCGGGACCGAGGCGGGGAAGGTCCACAGGGGCGGCGGGTTTCTGGCCGCCTGCGGGCCGGTCTCCCTCGAGGGGCGCAAGGGCCCCCTTTCCATCGCCATCGCCGTATCCGACAGCAGCCTCATCGAACTCCAGTACTCCTACATGAGAAAAGGGCTTGTTCTCTTTGCCGTGTTGCCCTTTTTTCTCGTTTTTACTTTTTATGCCATCAATCGGCTGACCGTCGTCTCCCTGAAAAAACTCCTGGATTACTCATCCCTTGTCTCCTCGGGGAACCTCGGAGCCCGTTATGAACCGGGGCGGATCATTGAGTTCAACCGCATCGGTCGTGCCATGGAGGAGATGGTGGCGGAGCTGGAGGGGATCAACGAAAGGTTGGGGCAGAGTGAACGGAAGTTCCGCGCCATCTTCGATCAGACCTTCCAGTTATCCGGCCTTCTCTCGAAAGAGGGGATCGTTATCGAGGTGAACAACGCCGCCCTTGCTTTCGTGGATACCCCGGTGGAGGCGTTGATCGGGCTTCCCTTCTGGGAAACCCCATGGTGGGAGGGGGAGCCCGAGGCCAGGGAGCGCCTCAAGGCGGCGATCGGGGATGCGGCAAAAGGGAAATTCGTTCGCTTCGAGGCGGTGCACCCCGCGATAAACGGTGAGAAGCGAATATTCGATTTTTCCCTGAAGCCGGTTCTAGATGAGTCCGGGGAGGTGGTTTTTCTGATACCCGAAGGCCGGGACATCACCGAACTCAAGCGGGCGCAGGACAATCTCGAGGCCCTCAATGCCCGGTTGGAGGAGATGGTAAGGGTTCGGACGGAGGAGCTCACGGGCTCCCTGGAATCCCTGAAGAGCACCCAGAAACAGCTGGTGGAGTCCGAGAAAATGGCCTCCCTGGGGGGGATGGTGGCCGGGATTGCCCACGAGATCAACACCCCACTGGGGATCGGCATCACAAGCATCTCCTTTATCGGGGACCGCTGCAAGAACATTACGGCGCTCCATGAAGGGGGAAAGATGACCCGGAGCGATTTTGAAAGGTTCCTGAAGGATACGGAAGAGTCCACGTCCGCCGCGCTCTTCAACCTGAGAAAGGCGGGGGAGCTGATCCAGAGCTTCAAGCAGGTGTCCGTGGACCAGACCACCGAGACCCCGAGGCGCTTCAATCTCAAGGCGTACCTGGAGGAGGTGGTCCTGAGCCTTGCCCCGAACTTCAGGCGCAAAGGGCATTCGGTTACCGTCGAGGGGAATGGGGATCTCGTCCTCGACAGCTACCCCGGCGCGATCATGCAGATCGTCACGAACCTGGTCATGAACTCGGTCATTCACGGTTTCGAAGAGAAACGGGCCGGTGAGATTTCCATCGGGGTCTCGGAGTCGGACGGGGTGGTCCTCCTCCGTTACGGCGACAACGGAAGGGGCATGGATACAGAGGAGAAGGTGATGGTCTTCGAACCCTTTTTCACCACCCGAAGGACCCGGGGCGGGACCGGCCTCGGCATGCACATCGTCTACAACCTGGTGAGCGGAAAGCTTGGGGGCACCATCGAATGTCAAAGCACTCCGGGCAGCGGTACCGTTTTTATCATCCAAATCCCCTTAAAGCCGTTGGGCCCCGCCTCCTGATCCCCGCCCCGGAGAAATGTCGCTTGAAAAAGGGTGCCGGAGGGGAGAGTCGTTTACCTTGACAGGGTAGTCAATTTCGGATAGAAAAATAGATACCATATTCTTTTGGTCGGAAATTCCAACTCGCTTGAACTCTATTGAATACGGTCTTTTCATTGCCTGCTGAACGTAAGGTTTTGTTATGCCGGGTGGAATCACTGTCACTGTTGACCTTCTCAAGTGCGACAACTCTTGAAACCCTTCGCGGGATGGAGAATTCATGGATTCGTCCCCGATGCCGGCACCACTTCTTGTGCCGGCGACTGAACAACTCGTATTTCATTTTAATTCCGCGCGCCTCCCGAAGCCGGAGGAGCGGAAAAGTAATTAATGTGCGGCTGCCGACCCTGCATCACGCGTCACAAGGGGTTCCACGCATCGCAGGTCACAAAGGTTACCACGACATATTGAGTGAGCGCGGTGCCGTCGAATGCAATATACGGCGTGTTTGACGATTTATGGCGTTGCTGGGGAGGGGAGTCTTTGTATCCGGTTTGATCACAACTACCCAACGGGTGGAGGTTATTATGAATTTATTTTTAAGAGGAAAAGGCTGCGGCGGGCATGCCGGCGGCGGGGTCTTCGTAAATATTTCGGTACCGGGAAGGTGGGCGTTGGTGCCCATGGTGTTGTTTCTGACGATACTGCTTGTGCCCGGCGCATGGGCTGTTTCCTTCAGCACGGACATCGATATCGATGGACGGGTGACTTTCGATACGGGAAGCTACGAGGACGGAAGCGTGAGCCAAAGCGGAGATATGACCGTCACATCGGGTGGCTCGGATACCACCAGCACTTATGCCGGCGATGCGGTTACGTCCGGGAGCAACCCGGTAGAGGGTGGCATCACCGATATCGGAGACGGCGTCGGGGGAACGGGAACCGTTTCAGGCACAACCGACTCCGAGTCCGAGGTCGGTCTGGACATGCTGCTCAGTATAGAAAACACCTCACTCACGGATACCTACCAGATCACCTTCCGGGTCGACTTAACGACGAACTTTGTTGATGCCGACGGCGGAGACGCCTTTGCCGAGTCGGAGTTTACCGTTGATGACGACGGAGTAGAGGTGTTTTTTTCACATCTGGTGTCCGATACCCTGTTCGGGGATGAAAGGTGGCTCACCGGGGTCGCCCCTCCAGGCGATCTCCCGAGCAATGGGGCGGCGTTGTCCGAAAACAACCACGTGTTCCTGTTCGATCTGGTGGTGGACCCCGGTATCCTGACGGACGTTACCGCTCAATGGACCGGGAGTTCCGAGGTGGGGCTGCCGGGGGTGACCGCAAATCTCACGTTTGACGGTTTTGTCAGCGTGTACGAAGTGGAAAACCTCACCAACCCGCCGGGGCCCGCGCCGGTTCCCGAGCCGGGGACCTTCCTGCTGATCGGCATGGGGCTCCTGGGGGTTGGCCTTGTCGGCAGGCGGAGAAAGGCCGCATAGATTCCGGTCGATTCGTCGGGGCCGGGTTGGATGCGGGAGGTCCTCGGATTTCTTGAAATGTTGCCGGCCCCGGAGGCGTTTTGTGTCCGAACCGGGGTCGGTCAACATGGACACCCATCGCACCCTTTCGGTCCCGTGGATAAAAATTCGGTATATTGACGTTTTCTGGAAACCGGGAAGCGAAAATCCCCATTCGGTCGTGAACTTTCATACTCGGAGGTGTTGCCGTTGATACGCCGTATAATTGTGACTTCGCTGTTATTGATCCTCTGTGCCCCGTGGGGGGCGGCCCATGCCGGAACGGATTACGCGGAGGAGTTGAAACATGCCCGTAAAGCCCTGTCGGAAGGGGATTACGCAAAGGCGTATACCGCTTATCGGAAGGTCGCCGAGGGCGGAGAAAACCCACTGGCGGATTTCACGGTCGGGCTCTTTCACCGGAACGGGTGGGGCATGGCGGAGAATCCCCAAGAGGCCTGCCGCTGGTTTGAAAGGGCGGCAAGGGGCGCCGTTCCCACGGGCGCCCATTATTATGCGGAATGCCTGCTGGAGGGAACGGGGGGAGCGCCCGACCCCGAAGGCGCCGCGGCCTGGTTCGGGAAAGCGTCCTCCTACGGGCATCACGGCTCCCTGGTTTCGCTGGCGGAGTTGACCATGGAGGGCAGGGGCGTTCCGAAAAACCCGGAAAAGGCACTTGAGATCTGCGGCCGGGCTCTCGAGCACGGCGTGGTCCGTGCCCAGGTGGTCATGGGGCGCTTCCGCCTCCATGGGGCGCCGTCGATTCGCGACAACGCGGAGGCCCGTGCCTGGTTCGGGGCGGCGGCGGACAGGGGCATTGCCGAGGCCGATTATTATCTGGGCGTCATGGCCAGGGACGGGCTCGGCAGGGCCCCTTCGCCCGCTGAAGCCAGGGAGTGGTTCGAAAGGGCCGCAAGCAAGGGGTATGTCCCTGCTTATCTTCCCGTGGGTTCCCTTTACCTTGGCGCGCCCGAGGTGAAAAAAAACTCGGCCCGCGATCTGGCAAAGGCTTACCTGTGGCTCTCCGCCGCGGTGAGGACGCCCATGAAGGGCAATGACCTGAAACGGGCGGAAAAACAGCTGGCGGCGGTTCTGGCCATCATGCCGGAAACCTGGATGCCGGAACTGGATGCAAAGGTGGATGCCCATCTGGCGGCCCACGCCATGGCGCATTAGTTTCTTAACGACATAATATCGGGATTTTATGTCAAATGGTATGGGTTCCGGCTTGTTTAGGGCACGTTCCTCTCGGGCAGCTGTCCCGGGCATTTGAAACTCCCTACCGCCCCGGGCGCTTCTACCCCCGCAGGGGATGGGTAACCGATCAACCCTCTTGATCGGGGTCATCCGCTATTGCTTCTTCCCCGCTGGGAGGGGGAACCGGCCGGGTCCCGGCCCTGTACTGAGTTTGCAGCTTATTCCCTGCGGGGAGGGGGGCGTGAGGGGCGCTTTATAATATGTTATAAAAACAACCGACAGGTTTTAAGGAGATATGGAAATGAAAAGAAAAATCAAAAAATATATAGTAGTCGCGGCTGTTGTTCTTTGTTCCGTCGCCGCCATGGGGGCCACCACCCCGGCGACCGCATTCGAGCCCTTCCTGGGGCAGATCATACAGGTGGGGTTTAATTTCGCTCCCCGGGGGTGGACCTTCTGCGACGGCCAAACGCTGTCCATTTCCCAGAATTCGGCGCTCTTCTCCCTCCTGGGAACCATATACGGCGGTGACGGCAGAACCGACTTTGCCTTGCCGGACCTGAGGGGACGGGTGGCGGTACATCCCGGTACGGGCGCCGGCCTCACCTCCGTTTCGGTGGGCCAGCGGTTCGGGGTTGAAACAAATGTCCTTACGGTGGGCCAACTTCCCTCCCATACCCATTCGACCACGGTTACGATGAAAGCAACGGACACCGACGGGAACATGGAGACGCCGGGCGGTCATATACTGGCGAGAAACTCCCGCGAGGATGACTACAGCGATGTAGCGCCCGACGTGGATATGAATGCCGCTTCCCTAAACGTGGTCAACGGCGCCACGGGCGGGGGGCAGGGGGTTGAGAACCGACAGCCTTCCCTGGGAATCAACCACTGCATCGCGTTGGTGGGACTTTTCCCGAGTCGAAATTAAGAACCCCGGCGCCGTTGTCCCTTCCGGACCCGGCGGCGCCGGCATTGTAAAGCCCCTGGGGGGATTCGATCCCTTCAGGGGAGCCGTCGACGGGCAAACCGGGTATGAACCCGGTAAGGAGTCTTCCGTAAGTGTTTCATTTTCGTGGGTATGGGTTGCCGGGTTGACAGGTTCCAATTCGATGGAAAAGGTTGTAAAATGAACCTTTTAAAAAATCATAATAATAAAAAAAGCCTGTTGAAGTCGTGGGACGTGTTTCGGCGGCAATGGGAGGATGCCGGGGCTGTGCCCGGTACAGCGGTTGCCGGTGGGAAATATTCGACATCAAGGCTATTTGTCGGCCGGCTTCTGTTTACGGTCATGCTTGGGTTTGGATTATTTACCATGTTGCCCATGCCGGCTTTCGGAAACATGGACGACGACACACTCACCCAAGGGGGAGATCGGGATGCTTCCCCAATACGGGATGCTTCCCCTATAACGGTGCATTGGAATAACGACAGGATTTCAGTCGGCGCTGAAAACGCCACCCTGGCCGAGGTACTTGGAGTCGTGGGACGGAAAGTCGGCTTCAATCTTCTCGTTAAGGGCGAGTTGGAACCCGTCCCGTTGAGTTTCTCCCTCTCAGACCTCGATCCCCTGGAGGCGATCCGCTGCATGGTGGGAAAAAGGAACATGGCGGTACTTTACGGAAAAGGGCAAAAGGTATCGGCGGTTTGGATTTACGCCGACCGCGTTGCCGTGCCGGTCCGCCCAAAGGCGGCCCCGGAAGAGCCCGTTTCGGAACTCCTCGGGGAGCTCACCCACCCCGACCCTGAAATAAGGGCTTCCGCTGTTGTGGATATCTCCCTCCTCGGTGAGGTTAAAGCGGTCGAGGTACTGGCATGGATGCTGCGAAGGGACAGCGTGCCGCTGGTGCGAAAAAAGGTGATCGAGGAACTTGAGACCATCCAGGGAAAGGCGGCGGTCGAGGCCCTCGAGCCGGGCCTTGGAGATCCCGATCCGGGAATCCGCGCAAGGGTGGTAAAGGGGATCGCCTCCATCGGAGAGGAGCGGGCCCTCCCCCTCATGGGCCAGGTGCTCTTCGGCGACAAGGCCCCCTCCGTGCGAATGGCGGCCGTGAGCGCCATGTCCGAGATGAGCAACGAGGCGGCCGAGGTGTTCCTTGCCGTTGCCTCCAGGGACCCGGATCCCGGCGTTCGCGGTTCCGCGCGGGCCGCACTCTCCTCGTGGCGCTGAAGCGCCTCACGGGCCTTGATGGATTGCGGGCGTTGCCGGAATCGTGCAAAGGCTTTTCCCATTCCCCCAAATGAAATATCTCTTGAAATCCATCCCCATTTCCCGCCGGCAATATCATTTTAAGAATTAAGGAGAGAATATGACAAGGGAATCGTTGCTCCCCGCTTTCAGGCTTCGTCGATGTATTTTGACAACCCTTTACGAGATATTCAAAGAAGTTCCGTATGCGTCCGTGGAGCTTGGACAGATCCTGGAAACTTGCGATACAACGGCGGAAACGTTGAACTGGAATATCGTATACCTCGAGAAGAAGGGGTACGTGGAGTTGGTGAAGTCGTACGAATGCAGTCCCTATGTTGCCTGCTCCGCATCCATTACGGGGGAGGGGATCGATCTGGCTGAAGACGAAGCCTCGCTTGATCTTGTTTTTCCTTCGGCGATCTCCTGATTCTCCGTCGTGGCCCACATTCCGGAAGCTGGGATGATCCGCCTTGTACCCTGGCCTTACCCGTACTCCGGGGTTTCCGGGGAACGAGCGCGCCAATTTCGTCGTCCGTTTTTTCGGCCGGTAAACCGGCAGCTTTGTCCGAAAAAACGGACTCGTTTTGGCGGATTTTGTCCGTTCCCGAAACCCGGACGCCGGAATCGACCCCTCCGGGCAGTTAAACCACTCCCCCTTTGTCCCGGGTTGGATTTGCGCGGCAGGGCACGCATCCTTGCCGTATCTGAAAAACGATGTGTTTTCGGTATACTGTGTATCCGTTTCCCACGGGTGAAACAAAACGTCAGGGTACGGAGATGATTAATATGCGCGGCACGGCTTTTTTCCCGATCTTGTCCCGGCCGGCATTGACATCTTAAAACAACTCGGTATAATTTATTGTTATATCAAATAGTAACTATTGTTTTTGAGGCCGTCTGGACCGACATGGGAGTTCGGCCGGGGGCTGTTTGACTTTCCGTTGACGTGTGGGCTTGGGCTGTTTTTTTCAAGGCTAATGAATGGTGAGAACTCCGACCGGCGTACTTCCTGGTACCCGGATAGTGAGAAGAGTTCCCGAAGCTGGTGCAAACAGGCCGTTCCGGCGACAGATGCCCCTTGCCGGCATGATAATGGCAACAGTTCCACGAGAAATGTTAAAATACGGTTAGGAAATTGTTGGGAAACGATTTGTTTCGCGGGGTTTAATTTTCATTTGGAGGATTGTGTCATGGGGATGCTCAATCGACTTACGGTTAAGGGAAGGATGTACCTGATCATCGCTTCCGTGTTTCTGCTCTTTATAATCATGGGGTACTTTACCGTTCATATCGGCCTTTCCGTAAGGGATATCGGCATAGAGAAGTCCTCGAAGATAATGCTGGACGACCAGAAGGTTAAGATCCTGGTGGCAACCCACACCGCGGCCCTTGCCGTGGGGCACGCCATCGAGAATGTGGACGATGACGAAAAGCGAATCGAGATTATCAGAAAGAGCGTTGACGATATAACGTTCGAGGAGGATAAATCCGGGTATTTTTTTGTTTACCGGGGCACCGTGAACATCGCCCTGCCCCCCAAGAAAGCGCTCCAGGGCAAGGACCTTTCCGGTACCAAGGACAAGAACGGGGTATACCTGGTCCGGGAGTTGAGCAGGACGGCCCGGGAGAACAGGGGGGAGTTTGTCCAATATATATGGGATAAACCCGGCGTCGGGGACGTGCCCAAGCTGGCCTACGCGGAGATGATCCCCGGCACGGATTTCTGGATCGGCACCGGCGTCTACCTGGACAATATCGAAAAGTACCGGAAGGAGATGGAAGGCGACATGACCCGCCTGGTGCAAAGGGAAGTGGTGGCGATGGGGATCATCGCCGGCCTGATTTTTCTCGGGGTCGCGCTCCTCTGCCTGAAGATCGTCTTCGGAATCACCAGGGCCCTTGCCAACCTCATCGCCGGCGTCAGGGATATCGCCGAAGGGGAGGGGGACCTCACCCGCAGGATCGCCGTGAGCTCCCGGGATGAACTGGGAGAGCTGGCCGGATGGTTCAATATCTTCCTTGAGAAACTCCAGGGAATCATCGGCAAGATCGCCGACAACTCCGAGATGGTGGACGCCTCCTCCAAGGACCTTTCCGCCATCGCGGCGGAGATGTCCGGGGAGGCCGAGGACACGGCCCGCATGGCCGACAGCGTTGCCGTTGCGGCCGAGGAGATGAACGCGAACCTCAACTCCGTTGCCGCCGCCGTGGAAGAATCCTCCACCAACGCGGCCATCGTGGCAACGGGGGCCGAGGAGATGAGCGCCACCATATCCCAGATCGCCGGGAATGCGGACAAAGCGCGGGAGATCTCCAACGAGGCGGTGACCCAGGCCGCAAGCGCCGCCGGAAAGATGGGGGAACTGGGGGAGGCGGCCCTCGAGATCGGAAAGGTGACCGAGGCGATCTCCGAGATCTCCGAGCAGACCAACCTCCTGGCCTTGAACGCCACCATCGAGGCGGCCCGGGCGGGAGAGGCGGGCAAGGGGTTTGCCGTTGTGGCCACCGAGATCAAGGCCCTGGCAAAGCAGACCGCCGAAGCCACCCTTGCCATCAAGAACAGGATCGAAGGGGTCCAGAACACCACCGCCGACACCGTGAAGGAGATCGACGGCATCTCGGCCGTGATCAACAGCGTGAACGAGCTGGTGGATACCATCGCAACGGGAGTGGGGGAACAGTCCTCGGCAACAGGGGAGATCGCGAACGGCATCTCCCAGGCTTCCATGGGGATCCAGGAGGTCAGCGAAAACGTGGGCCAGAGCTCCGTTGTGGCCGACGGCATCGCAAAGGATATCAGCGGCGTCAACAACTCGGCAGGGGAGATGGCCGGCAGCGGCAGAAAGGTCAGCACCACCGCCGATGAACTCCTTAACATGGCAACGACCCTCAAAAGCATCGTTGGAAGTTTTAAAATCTGACGGGCATTCGCAATGAGCCCGGAACATTAACGGCGGTTTCCGTATTCTGGGGCAGGCGTAAGAATCCGGGATCGGGAACTGTCGTAAAAACAGAAATATGGTACCCGTCCGCGAATTGAAATCGCGACATCCTCAGTTCACGGGAACTTCTAAGATTCATGTGGGATTCGAAAATCGAATCCCACGTTTGGTTTGGAGCCGGGATTTCCTGCCGGTCATCCCTTCACATTCCCGGTGTTCAACAGCGGCCGTCCGGGCTTCCATGGAACTTTTGAGTCAACATCCGGATTTTACAAAACCGGACTCGATGTCGAACCGGCAAAGGGAAAAATGATTGAGTTCCTTTTCGGACATATGGCCACCGGCTCCCATGCTTTTTATGGCGCGGTCGGGTTGGCAGGCTCAAAATCGGTTTGTTTTTTGATAAACGGGGTTTCCCATGATGTGGGTCGCGGAAACGGATCTGTCGTCTCCGAGGATGATGAGGATAAAGAGTTTTTCCGCAAGGGACGAAGCCCTTTCGGCCCTTCGCTTAATGAGCGGCGTGGCGTTGAAGTTCAAAACCGTGAAATCGGCCTCCTTGCCGGTTTCGAAATTTCCGATGGATGCGTCCAGGTCAAGGGACCTTGCGCCCCCCAGGGTTGCCAGGTAAAAGGCCTTCAGGGGGGAGAGGTTCTGCCCCTTCAACTGCAGGATCTTGTAGGCTTCAGCAAGGGTTTTAAGCATGGAAAAACTCGTCCCGCCCCCCACGTCCGTTCCCATTCCCACGGGGATGGGGGCTCCTTCGGCCCTTCCCAGGTCGAACAGCCCGCTCCCGATAAAGAGGTTCGAGGTGGGGCAGAAGGAGATGGTGGCGGAGCTCTCGTTCATCAGCGCGTAATCCTCGGCGTCGAGGTGGATGGCGTGTGCAAAGACCGACCGTTTTCCCACGAGGCCGAATCTCCGGTAAACATCGAGATAGCTCCGGCTCCAGGGAAAGAGCTCCGATACCCACTTGATCTCCTCCCTGTTTTCCGACAGGTGGGTGTGCAGGTAGAGGCCGTCCGCCTTTTTCAGGAGGGCGCCCGCCGCTTCCAGCTGGGCCTCGGTGGAGGTGGGGGCGAACCTGGGGGTAACGGCATAGGAGAGCCTGCCTTTCCCGTGCCATTTTTCCATGAGGGCCAGTGAGTCCTCGTATCCCTCCTCGGGGGAGTCCAGGAGGTAATCCGGGGCATTCCGGTCCATGAGCATCTTGCCGGCGATCATCCTCAGGTTTTTATCGCGGGACTTTTCGAGGAAAACATCGGCGGAGGCCTTGTGCTTCGTGCACATGACAAGGGCCGTGGTGGTGCCGTTGGCGGCAAGTTCCGAGAGGAAAAAATCCGCGGCCTCTTCCGCCCGGACACGGTCTCCGAACTCCCCTTCAAGGGGAAAGGTGTAGGTCTCCAGCCAGTCCAGGAGCTGTTTTCCGTACGAGGCGATGGCGTCGGCCTGGGGGTAATGAACGTGGGTGTCCACAAAACCCGGTATGATGAGTTTGCCCCTGTAATCCGTGATCTCGGTGCCCTCGGGCAAATTGGCCGAAAGTTCCCCGTGGGGAGCAAGCGCTGCCACCCGGCCCTCCCGTACCAGGAGGAGCCCGTCCTCGATATATTCATGGGTTTTCCCGGAGCCCGGCCCATCCGGATCGTCGAAAAAATGCAGGACAGCGCCCCTGTACCCGGTCACATTTTCATAAACGTTCTTCTTTTTCTCCAAAACAACTCCTTGTCCCGACCTTCCTTCATCAATAGTTCTCTATTCCTCCGGGTTTTATAACCCGGGAATTTGCCCGAGGTCCAGTTTCATTTTGAGGAAAGATTGATTGTTGTGGATGATTCTTGACCCGGACCGTCTAAAAATGGTTTAATCCCCTAGGATCATTAAAATGTTTTACAGATCCCCAAATTGTGATATCGGAAACTGGGAATTTGCATAAGCGGCATGCAGATGTTTACCTGCTTAAAACCGGGCCGATGGAAAGCTTCGGGCACCCGGTGAAGTCCCGTGTAAGGGATGCGGAAAAAAGGTGCCGTATGGTATTACATTACCGTGAAACAGGCCATGCTCCCCCGGGAAAGAATCCGGGACATGCCGGGGTGATCGACTGTGGAAGGCGAAGCGGCAGGCCCTTTGGCCGGTTTGCACGGATGATAATTCCCCTTTCGGGGATCAGGTTTGGATGGTGTATGAAATCTACGCAATACTATAGAAATATTATAGATTCCCTGGGGCAGGTCCCTGTTGACGCCGATCGGATCCGGGTGCTTTTTTCCGCGAAGGAGTACAAGGCCGAGGTGCTGAATCTGATCGAAAAGGCGGAGCGGCGAATCTACATCGTGGCGCTGTATCTCCAGGACGATGCGGCAGGCAGGGAGATCCTCGAGGCCCTGTACCTGGCCAAGCAGAAAAAACCCGAACTGGACATCAAGGTCTTTATCGATTTCCACAGGGCCCAGCGCGCCCTGATCGGTGAGGAGGGGCAACCCGGAAACGTGGGCATGTACCGCGCCATGAGCAGCCGTTACGAGCACCAGATCGATATTCTCGGGGTTCCGGTCAAGGGCCGGGAACTCTTCGGCGTGCTCCACCTCAAGGGGTCGGTGTTCGACGACCAGGTTTTCTATACGGGGGCCAGCCTGAACAACGTTTACCTCCACCAGGAGGACAAGTACCGCTGCGACCGGTATCATATTCTCCAGGACCCTGTTCTCGCGGAAATCATGACGGATTACCTGTTCCGGTACATCGTTGCCAGCCCGGCCGTGCAGCCCCTGGACAGGGAAGAGATCCCCACGGCAAAACAGCTCAAGATCTCCATTCGCCATTTCAAGAAGAACCTGAGAAAGGCCCGCTACGATTATCCCCATGTACCGCCCGTTGACGGTCAGGTGGGGATCACGCCCCTGGCGGGATTCGGAAGGCGCCACAACAGCCTCAACAAGACGATCCACCATCTCATGCGGAGCGCCGAGAGCCATGTGATGCTCCTGACCCCCTATTTCAACCTTCCCGGAGTCCTGGCAAGGGAGATCAAGGCCCTCCTGAGGCGAAACATCAAGGTGAGCATCGTCACGGGGGACAAGGTGGCCAATGATTTTTACATCTCCCCCGGGGAACCCTTCAACAAGATCGGGGCCCTGCCCTATATCTACGAGATAAACCTCAGGCGGTTCGCCAAGACCCACAGAAAAGCCGTCGAAGCCGGCAGGCTCAATCTTCACCTGTGGAGCCACGACGCGCACACCTTTCACCTAAAGGGGCTCTACTGCGACGACCGGTACAAGATCATCACCGGCAACAACCTGAACCCCCGGGCCTGGCGCCTGGACCTTGAAAACGGCCTGCTGATCCACGATCACAACCGGAATCTGGAACGGATCGTCAAGGAGGAGATGGATCAGATCTTCACCAACACGACCCGCCTCGGTTCCCATGAGGAGATCGAGGACATTCCCGATTATCCCCTGGAAGTTCGGAAAGTATTGAGCCGGGTGAGAAAATCCAAATTCGATATTCTCCTTAAAAAGCTCCTTTAAAGGGAGGTTGTCCGGGATTTGGAGATCCCGCCGGATCAAGGTCTCGCCATTCCCCGGGCGATCGATTCAGCCCGGGGGGCAATTAAGGTTTCGCGGGCGAATTCCCACGTCCGCTTCAGCCGAAAATTGCCGCCGCTGTTAAACCCGAAACCTTCCCACCATCTCCCTGAGCTGTCCGGCAAGCCCCGAAAGGGCCGCGGCGCCCTCCTCGACCTCGGAGCTGCCGGCCGCCATCTCTCCCGCCGATGCGTTGAGTTCGGATATCTCCCCGGCGATCCGTTCGGCGACCCGGGAGCTGTTTGAAACGCCGGCATTCACCTCGCCGATACCCTCGGATGCCCGGGCGACGTTGCCGGCGATCTCCGAAGCCGTGACCGACTGCTCTTCGGTCGCCGAGGCAATGGTTGCCACGATATCGTTCAATCCCGCGATCACCCCGCTGATCTCCTCGATCACCCGGACGGTTTCGGCGGTGGAGGACTGGACGCTCTCCACCTGGTTTTTTATCCTGCCCGTGGCCTCGGTGGTCTGGACGGCAAGTTCCTTTATCTCGTTTGCCACCACGGCGAAACCTTTCCCCGCTTCTCCGGCCCTTGCGGCCTCGATGGTGGCATTGAGGGCCAGGAGGTTTGTCTGCTCCGAAATATCGGTGATGTCGTTGGTGACCTTGCCGATCTCCCCCACCACCTCTCCCAGATGGTTGACCTTGTCGCCGGCAACCCCCGCCCGGGAGACGGCATGGGCGGTGGCGCCGTGGGCCTCGCTCGAATTCTTTGCGATCTCGCCCACCGTGGCGGTCATCTCCTCGATGGCGGCGGCCACCATGGCGATGCTTTCGCTGGTCTCCTCCATGATGCTGGAGACGGATCTCATGTCCGAGCTCATCTCACCGGCGTGCCGGGCAACGTCGGCGGATTTTTCATCCATGTTGCCGGCCGAGGAGGACATCCTTCCCGACAGGTTGCGCATTCGTTCCGCCGAGCTGTCCAGGGTCTCCGAATCGCCCGAAATTTCGGCGATAATCCCCTGGAGCTTCTCCATAAAGAGGTTGAACCAGCCGGCAAGTTCGCCGATTTCGTTTTTCCCCCCAATGTCCAGGCGGAAGGTCAGGTCCCCCTCACCCTCGGCAATGTCGTGAAGCCCGTGGGCAACCCCCTTGATGGGGCGAACGATGGACCTCGTGGAGAACAGGGCGTAAAGCCCCCCAATGACAAGGGAGACGATCACGAAGCCGATGATTGAGATGTCCGAGAAACGTTCCGTTGCCTTTACCACCCTTACCGTTTCCCCGGCCAGCCTTTCGAATGAGACGTCGAGGGTTCCCTTGGCGCTTTCCATTTCATCGAGGAAGCGCTCCTGGTCCAGGGCCATGTTCCGGTAGTTTGTAAGCCCCTCCTCTATGGCCGTGTTCAGGTTGGAGATCTTCTCTCCAAGGGGCTTCAGGGTCTGGTTGTTCCTTGCCATGTTGTTCCAGGTGTCGGTCTCCTTCCTGAGGGCCGCAAGGTCGGCTTCCACGTTCTTCCACCTGTCCTCGGTGTTCCTGTCGAAGTAAGCGTCGCCATGGGCCAGGAGGTAGTTGCTCCTTTCGATCATATTCTTTGTCATCAGAACGCCCATTTTCATCAGGCCCACCATCTCCCCGTGCCGGTTTCGGATCTCTTCAACCGAGGCGGTTTTGGCGGTTTCCGCATCGCTGTAGCGCGTGAAAAGGGCGCGGTAGTGCTCGATTCCCTTTTTGATTTCGCCGAGTTTCCCGCCGATGGAAGGAGAGAGCGCTGGGCGGGCGGAAAGGCCCGAGAGGGTTTTCAGGGATGCGTCAAGGCGCTCCTGGACGTTTTTCGCGGCCTTTGCCTGCTCCTTTCTGCCCTCGCCGTACCCATTGAGAAGGTAGCGGTTCATGAACCCCTTTGCCGATGCAAAGCCGGTTTGGACCTTGCCGATCTCCATGTAGAGGTTGTAGTCGTCGATGACGCTCTTGAGAGAAAAATGTCCGGCAACGCCGACGACGACCGTCAGAAAGAGAACCATGGCAAAGCCGAATCCGATTTTCCTGCCGAGTTTTGCATTCTTCAAAATCATATTCCGATCCTTGAATAAAGGGTTGTATGGGGGACTAGGAAATCGATAATTCGAGTCTCTAAGTCCTTTGTACTCATGTGGCCGGAACGAGGCGGTGGTATGAGGTGGTGCCGCCATGGCGAGATTGGCCACCCCATTAGCATATCCCCACGGGAAATGTAAATAGAATCCAAACAAAAATTGAACGACACGTCAACAGTTGGGTCGTGAAGGCACATGCCGCCCCATGCGCCGGAGCCCGGGGCCTTCCGTGTTGTTCTTGATCTCGTGGCAAAGGCCCATGCTTCCCCATGCCGGTTCGCATGCGGTTTTCCTTGACATCCCGTCCCAACGAGAATAGGCTGTCACCAGTGGTGACAATGCGATTTGGAGATCTGAAAGCAAGATGGGCAAGGTAATCTCGTTCGACAGAAAAGAGCAGACAAAAGAGCGTCTTATAAAGGCTGTGGGAAGGGTTCTGGCCAAGGACGGGTTCAAGGGCCTCGGGGTCAATAAGGTGGCCCGGGCGGCGGGGGTGGACAAGGTTCTGGTATATCGCTATTTCGGGGGCCTTCCCGAGCTGGTGGCGGCATACAGCAGGAGCGTGGATTTCTGGCCCACCGTTGAAGAGCTCCTGGGGCCGGACCCGGAATCCCTTGGAAAACTTCCCCCGGACCGGCAGATGGCATTTTTCTTCAAGCGCTTCACGGCGGCCCTCAGGAAAAGGCCCCTGACCCAGGAGATCCTGGCCTGGGAGATGCTGGAGCGAAACGAACTCATGGAGGAGCTGGAGCAGGCCCGCATCAGGACGGCCCTGGAATGTTTCGAATACTTCGAGGACCTCCCCGACGACATGGATCTATCGACCATCGTCGTGCTCATGTGGGGCGCCGTCAACTACCTGATCATCCGCTCAAGGGTGAATACCACCATCGGCGGTATCGATCTTTTCACCGACGAGGGATGGGATCGGGTCGACAGGGGAATCGACCTTCTGTTAAAAGGCATTTTCGACCGTTAAACTTTGTTGATGGGGTCGGACCTCGCTAATAGCCTGAAATTGAGAGATAAACATATTATAAAACCCTTGGAAAATCGCTTAGACCATCAATTTCAGTCGCTGAATTACATGTTTAAGAAAATCGGCACAGGTTCGCACCGCATGGTCCGGGTGTTGTGTGCCATCCTGAACAATTGGTGGTAAGGATGTCGGAAACGATAAGCATGGCGATTGATGTTTGATGGGGTCGGACCGTGCTAACAGGCTGAAATTGAGAGGTAAATATATTATAAAATCCTTGAAAAATCGCTTAGACCATCAATTTCAGTCGCTGAATTACATGTTTAAGAAAATCGGCACAGGTTCGCACCGCATGGTTCGGGTGTTGCGTGTCATCCTGAATTGAGGGGACTGTAATTGGCGGTAAGGATTCCGGAAAAAATAAGCACGGCGTTGTATCGCCGCCATGTGGAAGGTGATTTTTCCGGGACACTTCTTTTGTGGGACCATCAATTTGATGTTCTAGCGTAAGGTCGGTGGCTAAAATTTAGATCGCAACTCGACCTGTTTTTAGCGTTTTATCTATACTCCTATGGTGCATTGGTAAATCAGCTTCGGGCTTTTTTAAGAGTGCGTCATTTTTTTTGCCTCAAATGTCACCACTGGTGACAAGTGTTGACTCCACATATTCCGATGGTGTTGGCTCTGGAAAAGGACTCAGGATAGGTACGCGGCACCTCTCGTTCCAGCTGTCAAGAGGGAGGTTGCATCCGGAGTGAGGGACCGCTACCGAGTCAGGCACGGAAAAAGAGCACACGTCCAATAATTGAAATTCCGGAATGATTGAAGCAGCCGAGATCTTTCCGGCGAAAACTAGAAAGGAACGAGAACATGATTGAATCCGCTGGTAAGTTTGATTTGAAAGGCACCGTGGAAACCGGCCGGGATATGGGCCGGCCATATTGTCAAAATGAACTCGGGGAGTCGAATCCCTATGAAATGCGTGGCGAAACACCTCGGGATAACGTCGTGGGAGCCGTATCGAATCTATTGGAAGGATATACCTGTTCGGAAGCGATTTTAGGGGCCTACGCCTCGGCATTGGGCCTGCCCCGGGAAACGGCCGTGAAAATCTCCGGGGGCTTCGGCGGAGGCATGGCCCAGGGAAAGACATGCGGCGCCGTAACGGGGGCATACATGGTGCTCGGCCTGAAATACGCTTCGGGAAAACCCGGCGGCGGATACTCCAGGGACAGGACATATCAGCTGGTCCAGGAGTTCGCGCACCGCTTTCGGGAGCGCAGGGGAACCACTGAATGCCGTGAGCTGCTCCGTGAAAACGGCGTGGATATGACCCGGTCGAACCTCTCGGAAGAGCTCCGAAAAAGCGGGCTCTGCGTGGAAATGGTCAGGGATGCCGCCGAAATAATTGAAAGCATTTTCCTGGAAGAAGATTGATACGGCGGATTCGTGGTTTGAACCTTGCGGATATAAAGACCCGAAGCCGGGAGGTGAACGGTAAATCCCGGATAGGTTCCAAATCCGAAGCAATGTGTTTAACGCTCGATCGCCGGTGGATCAGATGTGGCGCGGGCCGAACATGATGATCAGCATTCCGATAAGGCAAACCCCGACCCCGACCAGATCCGTTACCGTGGGGCGAACCGAGTCCACCACCCACAGCCAGATCAACGCAACCCCGATATAAACTCCCCCGTAAGCGGCATAGATGCGGCCCGCCGCATTGGGATGCAGGGTCAGAAGCCATGCGAAAAGAGCGAGGCTGACCGCTGCCGGAATCAGCAACCAGATGGAATGCCCCTGCTTCAGCCACAGGTAGGGCAGGTAGCACCCGGTAATCTCCGCCAACGCCGTAAGAATAAACAAAACGAGGGTTTTTAGTATCTCCATGTGATTCTCTTTCTAATATGGGGTCGGACCGAATTAATAGACTGAAATTGAAAGATAAACACAATCTAAACTCCTTGATGAACCGCTTAGACCTTCAATTTCAACCGCTGAATTACATGTTTAAGAAAATCGTCACGGGTCCGCACCGCATGGTTCGGGTTGTGGTGTCTCACTTAGAATTACGGGGGCTGTAATTGGCGGTAAGGATGCCGGAAACGATCAGCACGGCGCTGTATAGATGCAGGGCGCCGATCGCTTCTCCAAGGATAAAATGGGCCAGGATGCCGCTGAAAAGGGGCAAGGTGTAATAGATCATCCCCGCCCTTGCGGGACCCACGGTCTGTATGGCATTGTTCCAGAGAAAAAATGCCGTAAGCGAGGCAAAGACCCCCAGGTAGAGAATGGCGCCCAGGGTCCTCGCTTCGAAGACCAGGGGAGGGGAGGTCAGGTATTCCCAGGCAAAGAAGGGAAACAGAAAGAGGAGCCCCAGGATAAAGGTGGAAAACTGGAAGGCGAGGATGCTCATCGCTTCGGGTTTTCGCTTTAACAGAATGCTGAACAGGGCAAATATCATCGCGGCCGAAAGCATCCAGAGGTCCCCCACGGCAAAGGTGATCTCCAGGAGGATGGAAGGGCGGCCCTTTGTAATCAGCATCACAACCCCGGTCCCCACCAGAAGAATACCCACTCCTTTGTTGACGGTTATCTTCTCGCCAAGGATAATTCGGGACAGGATCACGATAAACACGGGAAAGGTGATGGCGATAAGGGAGAGGTTCACGGCGGTGGTGGTATGGCCGGCAATATAGATCAGGGTGTTGAATACGGAAATTCCCAGGAGCGCCGTAACGGAGAGGTAGGGAAGGTGTCCCCGTACAAGGTGCCGTTCCCTTACAAGCGGTTTTAATGCAAAGGGCAGAAACGCGAGCACGGCAACCACCCACCGGAAGAAGGCAAGGCTCACGGGGGGAATGCTGTCGCTGAGGCCGCGTGCGATGATAAAGTTGGCCGACCAGATGGCGGTGGCGCCCACGGCAAATAGGTAACCCGGCGCGTTCCGTTTGTTTTCAAGGCTGTTTGTCAAGATGATTCACCGTTCCCGTAGTCGATCCCCATCATGAAAAAGAGGGAGCAGCAGATAAGCAGTGCCGCCCCGCCGAAGAGGATCCTGTAGGAATCCGCCCCCAGGTGTGAAAAGGTGTCCAGGAAGTACCCCGAGAAAAGGGGAAGGCTCACGGAAAAGGGGATCACGAGGATCGGGCCCACGGCAAAATAGCTGGTGGCGTCGGGCAGGCCCGACAGCTTCTTCACCGAGGGCGCATAAACGATCATCCGCGCGCCCCTTGCGGCGCCCAGAAGAAGGCTCGCAAGGTAAAAACTCCAGTAGGTGGAAAAAAAGACCAGCAGAAGCACCGCCGAAAGGGAAAAGACCTTGGAGATAATGTACTTCTGTTTCAGGGGAAAGAGCCCCATGGATCCCATGAAGACATTGGTGAGGATGGCGCCGATATAGATGCAGGTCACGAAGATGCCGGCGGCTGCGGAGTCGGCGATATTGCAGTGGGTAACGGCATAGTTCGCATAAAAGGAGATCACCGTGACCACAACGAAGAACTCCATGTCCGCCGCGAGAAAGCGCAGGAAATTCCGGTTGCCCAGCATATGGGACACCGATTCCCGGACGTAGGTGGCAAACGACCGGTCCGCCTTCCCGGGGTTCTCCCTTTCAAGGGCCTCTTCCCGGGTCAGTAGAAAGAACAGGGACCCCACCAGGAACACGACGCCCACGGCGATAAAGATGAGGCCGGCGGCGTCCGTTGAAAACGAGTGCTTTTCAACGACCTTCACGATGACAAAGCTGCTGAAGAGCTTTGCCGCGTTCTGGGCGATCATCATGAAGCCCAGGGCGGAAACGGCCCGCTCCTCGGTGAATATCTTCACCAGGTAGTTCAGCCACACCGGCACGGTCATGCCCACGCAGATGGAAAAGGCCGCATAGGAGACGAAGAACACGGTGAGCAGGTAATCCACTTTCCCGAATACATAGAGAAAGGAGCCGAAGAAGAGGAGGGCCGACGAGGAGATCAGGTGATAGAGGATCACCGGCAGTCTTGTCCGCTCCAGGTTCGAGGTCAGGTAGCTGGAGATGAGGGCAAAAAAGGAGCAGCCCACGAAAAAGAACGCCGGGATAAGCCCCACGGCAAAGCTCGATGCCCCCAGGTTTTTAAGGAAGAGCTGGAGAAAGGTGGACTCCACCACCACGGGAAGCCCGAAGCCCCAGAGCATTTCCGCTCCGGAGATGCCGATGACGTTCCTCTTGTAATACCTGTCGATGCCCAAGGTGTTTTCCATTTAAAGTGCCCGGTACCTGTTCAATTCGTCCATGAAATTCGGTGTGAAGAGGCCGGTTTCGAGGTTTTCTTCGATCTCCCCCAGCTCCCAGAACCTTCCCTCCTCGATCTCCGCTTCGTTTGTTTTGACCGGCCCGTCCCAGAGGCATGAGAAGGTGGAGACGTATTCCGATTCATAGTCGTTGGCGTGGAGATACTTGTAGAGAAAGCGGATGTTTGTGGAATCGATTCCCAGTTCCTCCTGCATCTCCCTTACAGCGGCCTGTTGGTAGTCTTCCCCTGAATCCACATGCCCCCCAACGGAGGTGTCCCATTTTCCGGGCTGCACATCCTTGTTCATGGCGCGTTTCTGGAGAAAAAGGGCGCCCCGGGAGTTGAAAACCAGCACATGGGCCACGCGGTGAATCAGTGCCGGGTTGCCGTGAACCTCGCTCCTTGCGGCGGTTCCAAGAACCCGGTCGTTTTTGTCCACGACATCAAAAATCTCTTCCATTGTTCCTCACGGTTATTGTCGGTATCTCCTTGTGGAAAAACCGGTGAAATCGTTAAAGGGCCTGTCCCGGCAAACCGGGGCGGGCCGAAAAAAGAGCCGCGACAGGGGGGGGGAGCCCCGGGCACGGCGGTAAAATTAATCTGCGGGTCCGGGAATCGTTTTTTTCGCGGGGACCGCCCGGATAAGGAAAGCGAAATCCGGACGAAGCGAATAATAATTCAGGACCGAAACAGCAGCCCACACTATTATGTTAGCCGAAAAGAGTCAAGAAGCAGCGCTGTCTCCTGCTTTGGAACAGGAAATTCAACCCGGTGGATCCATCCGAGGTAAATGGATTCCCTTCCCCATATTGAAAGGTGAGTGGGGAGTTGTCCGGGCAATTTCACCACCCGGAGCCGGTCGGCGAAACCTCTCCAATACCTTGATTGTCGGGGGGGAGGGCGAAACGACGGGAAAATTCGTCAATTTTGAAATTGATACTTTCATGGGGATCGATTATGCTTGTTAGTCATGTGATGAACGGATCGAGATCCGTTGGAAAATTGTTGCAATTCTGAATATCCCACGGCGAATCCCGGATGGAATCAAGATGAAAAGGAGATGGAAAATGGCGGTTAAGATAACCTGGTTGAGTCATGCGGCGTTTCTTCTGGAAACGGCCGGAACAAAGATTCTGATCGACCCCTTTATCACGGGAAACCCCCTCAGTCCGGTAACGGCGGATTCGGTGGAGGCCGATTATATCCTCGTCTCCCACGGTCACGGCGATCATGTGGGCGATACGGTGGAGATTGCAAAACGGACCGGCGCCACGGTGGTGGCGAATTTCGAGATTGCCAACTGGCTTGGGGAAAAAGGGGTGGAAAAGGTGCATCCCCAGCATATCGGCGGCGGATTCGACTATCCGTGGGGAAGGGTGAAGCTCACCATCGCCCACCACGGCTCCCAGCTCCCGGACGGTTCGTACGGCGGCAACCCCTGCGGGTTCCTCCTCTATATCGAGGGCAGAAAGATCTACCATGCGTGCGATACGGGGCTTTTCTACGATATGAAGCTCATCGGCGAGGAGGGGATCGATCTTGCGATCCTTCCCATCGGGGACAACTTCACCATGGGGCCGGACGACGCCCTCAGGGCCGTGAAGCTGCTGGAGCCGAAAAATGTATTGCCCATCCACTACGATACCTTCGATCTTATTGCACAGGACCCCGATTCCTGGGCCCATCGGGTGGAAAATGAAACAGGGGCAACGCCCGTTGTGCTCAAGCCCGGCGGGACAATGGAGCTCTAAACACAAGATTCTCAAGATCGGAGTCTTTCCCGAAAGGAGCATTGAAACGGAGAGGACTCTGAAAGGAGTATTGAAATGGGGCTGAAAGACATGACGCTTGGCAGGAAAATCGCCTTGGGCTTCGGTGTGGTCATCGTATTGCTTTCGATCCTTGCCGCTATCAGCTACAGGGGCGTGGGAGGGATCGTGGGCAATGCCGAACAGGTGATCGCAGGAAACCTCCTGGACGGCATCCTGGCGCAGAAGGAGGTGGATCACCTGAACTGGGTCGGGGAGGTGAGCAGCCTGCTGACCAGCGAGGCGGTGACCGAGCTTCATGTGGAGACCGATCACAGGAAATGCGGGTTCGGCAAATGGCTCTACGGCGAGGGGCGTACCGATGCCGAACGGCTCATACCCGAACTTGCGCCCCTGCTCAAGGGAATAGAAGACCCCCATGCGGCGCTCCACGGCTCCGCCGTTCGCATCGGGGAGGTTTTCCGGCAGGCGGATCCCCAGTTGCCGGATCTCCTGGCGGAGCGGCTCTCGGACCACCTTGCCTGGATCATCGCCCTCCAGGGGGATCTCCAGTTCCGGCGCGATACCCTCACCGTTGAAACGGATCCCGAAAAATGCAGGCTGGGCAGGTGGCTTTCAAGCGAAGCCGCGAACAGGACTTTTGAAAACGGGGATGCCGAATTCAAGGAAACCTGGCGCAAGCTGACGGGGCTCCACGAAGAGCTGCACCGCTCCGCCGTGACCATCGGTAAGCATACCGCGTTCAGCAGCCTGGACTCGGCAACGGCCGGCGCAAGGGTGCTGATCCAGAAGACGGGTCGGTTGCAGAAAACCCTCACCGCCCTCTTGGAACGCGGAATGGAGGAGATCCTCGATCCCGCGAAGGAGCGGGCGGGCATGAGCGGCAATATGGAGGAGCTGCAACGGCTCACCGAAATAGATGAAGAGATGAACGAAAATGTGACCCAGGCCCTTCTCGAAGCCCGGATCGATCTGATGACCTTCCAGGCAAAGGGCGGCGAGGACAACCGGCGACTGGTGAATGAGCGGATGGCCTCCCTTGAAATAGGGGTGAAGGAGTGGTCGGAGATGGTCGGGGGAACCGGGCTTGCCGGGACGGGTGAGCAGGTCGTTACCCTCACGGGCGAACTCATGGGGCTTTCCGAGGCCCTCGGCACGGCCGTCGGGGAGCGGGAACGTGCCGGAAAATCCGTAGCCAAGGCACGGGAGATATTCGAAGGGACCACGTTGCCCATTCTTCACAAGACCGTTGCAAGCCTCTCCAGGCTCAAGGAGATGGCCCTGAAGGATCTGGCGGGCATGCGGGAGGCTTCAACCATCTACGCGAAGGAGACCGTTCCGGCCCTTGAAAGCACGCGGGAGCACCTTTCCGCAATCCGCAAGGAGGCCAGGGCCCATGTGATGACCGACGAGGTCATGCTGAAGACCGCCGAGCGCACACGCGTGAATGTCATGGCGGTGAGCATCACGGCCGTTGTCCTCGGTCTCCTCCTGGCCTTTTTCACGGCTAGGGGCATCGTGGTCTCACTCCGGTCCGTATCGGGCCGAATGCAGGGGGGCGCGGGGGAGGTGGCATCGGCATCGGACCAGATCGCCGCCTCCAGCAGGTCCCTTGCCGAGGGGGCAAGCAGGCAGGCCGCGTCCATCGAGGAGATCTCCTCCTCCCTTGAGGAGATGTCCAGCATGACCCGGCAGAACGCGGACAATGCGTCCCAGGCCGATAAGCTCATGCATGAGAACAACCGGGTGGTGGATAAGGCCAACACCTCCATGGATGAACTCATGGTCTCCATGGGCGAGGTCACCAGGGCCGGCGAAGAGACTTCAAAGATCATCAAGACCATCGACGAGATCGCCTTTCAGACAAACCTCCTGGCCCTGAACGCGGCGGTGGAGGCCGCACGCGCCGGAGAGGCCGGCGCCGGATTCGCCGTTGTGGCCGACGAGGTGCGAAACCTTGCCATGCGCGCAGCCGAGGCGGCAAAAAACACGGCGGCCCTTATCGAGCAGACCGTGAAGAAGGTGGCTGATGGATCGGATATGGTCACCCGGACCAACGACGCGTTCTCGGAGGTGTCGGGAACCTCCGACAAGGTGGGGCGCCTGATCTCGGAGATCACGGCGGCCTCCAGGGAGCAGGCCCAGGGTATCGAACAGATCAACACGGCGGTGGCGGACATGGACAAGGTGACCCAGACCAATGCCGCAACGGCCGAGGAGGCGGCGGCCGCATCGCAGGAGATGCATGCACAGGCAGGCTCCATGGAGGATATGGTGACGGCGCTTATGCGGATGGTGGGAGGCGAAGGCGCGGAAAAAAGGGCCCCCGGCGGCACGGGCCCCAGGGACGCTTTCCCGGAATTTTCACGGGACGAGGACCGAAAGGCCGTTGCCCATACCGGGACAAAGGAGGTGAACCCCCGCAAGCTCCTCCCCCTTGACGGAGACGAGTTTGACGAATTCTGATCAGGCCGGGCTCTTTGATGCGATGGAAATCTTGTGGGTCATCTTGTTTTCGTACCCGGAGCCAAATGCCCACAAGGGGGCAGAAATGTGAACTCCCGCAAGTTCCTCCCCCTTGACGGCAACTGGTTGGCCTGATTCCGATCAGGCCGGCTTCGAAGGCGAGATGGAAACCTTGTGGATCATCTTGTCCTCGGACCCGAAATGCCGACAGAGGGTGTCGAAGATCTCGTCGCCCCTGTTGATGAAATAGCAGTTTTCCAGGACCACGGGATCGGCCATCTTCTCGGCCACCAGATGATTCAGGAGATTCCTCAGGGGATCGTAGAACTCCCCCACGAATATCTGGGGCTTGTAATGGCCGATGCCGAGCTTCTTTTTCACGAAGGTGATGGCGCTCTCGAGGTTCGTTCCCACCCCTCCCCTGAAGTAGATGTCGGCCTCGGTGGTTTCCGAGAGGATCTCCTGCCGCTCCAGGAGGTCGCTGCGTCCCAGATAGGCGGCGAAATCCACGTGGGGGTGGATCTTCACGCCCGGGATCTTCCAGTACACCGCGCCGCAGAGCATCCCCAGGTCGGCGGCCGTCTCGGACACGAAGGACATGCTGCTGCTTGCGCTGCCCCCGGTGAGGATGCCGCAGATTCCCCCGTGAAATGCCTTGAAGGATTTCACGCTGGCGGTGATCTCCTTTCGCGTGGCGTCATCCACCTCGCCGGCCGTGCCGTAGATGGCGGCAAGCTTTCTGGAGCCGATCGCCTCGTTGAAGGAGGGGATCACCGTGGAGTGCATGAAAAACTGGCGATAGAGCACAAGGTCCCCCTGGAGGGGGCTCTTCCAGTGGATGGAAACTCCCATCTCCTGGAGGGTGTTCATAAAGACCAGGTGCTCGGACCTGAAAAAATAATCCTCCTCGGGCGCCCTCCGGAAGGTCAGGTTCTTGAGCAGCCCCCTGTCGGCCGCGACGATAAGGTACGAGGTGAGGCGTCTTCCCGGAAAGTCCCGCATGACAAGGGATGAATCCGGGGTAAGGGCATCGAGGAGCGTATCGTAGCCTTTGTCGAGCTTGACGCACCGTTCCCCCGCTTCCTCGCCGATCACCGCAACGGTCTGTTCGTCAAGGGTGCTCTCCCGATAGATCGCGTCCAGGAACGCGGCATTCTCGTTGATATAGTATTTTTTCCGTTCCAGGGGAAGGTCGTAAGCCGGCTTGTACACCTCGATCCGGGTGGTCTCCTTTACCACCGATTTTTCGCCGCCCACAAGCTCCAGGAAGATGATGCCGTTGGTGTGCCGGCTGCCCACCCTCGCATCCGTGTGGTCCGGGTCCAGGATGTAGATTTCGTTCTGCTGGGTAAAGAGGCTCGTGTGGGAGATCACACCGCTTCCCGCCGGCACGATCACCTTGTCCACCCTTGTCTCCGGCTGGAGAAAGTAGAGGTCTTCCCGGGGAATTCGCTTGTTCACGGCCGCCCGCAGGTATTCCGGGGTGAGGACCTTGGGGTTGGGAAGATGGATAAAGGGCATCACCGGCACCTCGAGAATCCCCTGTTCCAGCACCCTGGTCCCCTTGGGAACGATGATGGTGCGGCTGGAGAGGAGGTTGATCAGCTCCTCGGCCGAGTACTTGAGGCGAAAGTTTCGCAGGTAGATCTTACCCACGGTAAGCCCCGGCCGCATCAATTGATCGATGGTAAGGCCCGCCGAATATTCCGGCAGGTAAAACCAGAAACGCGCCTTATAGGAGATCTTCTTGCCGGAAAGCACGAAGGGCGCGATTATCTCCTGGTTTATTCCCACCCGCGCCTTGGAACTGTGCAGGTCCGTCGTGAGGTATTCCTCGTTCCTCAGAAAATACTGCATCTGCTCTTCGTCCAGGTACGTGGCCACGGTTGCCGTGACCTCCTTTTCATCGCTGCTCAGGATCTCCTCGATCCTGCAATCGGGACTTTCGTTGAGAGACATGGCGCGGCTCCTTTCTGGTGAGTAATAGGAGGTATTACGACGCGGCGCGAGTAAAAAGCCGAATCCCGTTCCCATGATAGTAAAAATAGCGTTTTGTGTAAAACGGTTTCAACAAAATTCCACTTCAGGTTCGCGTATTGAGTTGCCGGTTTGGTGACCGAACTGTTCGGAGCGATTGAATCCGATGGTCCTTCCTTGAAAACGGAGCGCCGGAGCGGACTTTTTCCATGGGATCGTCAATGCAATACAACTGGTTGTGTTCTAAGGGAAACCGGTTGCAAGCGGCCCGTCCACAGGTTCACGAATCGTGGGGGGCGTTTATCGACAACGGAGGTGTGAAAATGCACGGAACAGTATAGCCGAAAAAGCATGAAACCGCGACTCTCCTGTTGGTTCTTTTCCTTCTTTTCCTCGGAGGAATTACCCCCCTCCACGCGGGAGTTCCGACTCTAGTTGCGGGTTTCGGAACGAATCCCGGGAAACTGGAGATGTTCAAGTATGTTCCAAGGGATATGCCGGAAAACGCCCCCCTCGTGGTTTCCCTGCACGGCTGCACCCAGGGGGCCGCGGTGTATTCGGCGAACGGCTGGATGGATCTTGCGGACAACCTCAAGTTCTACCTCCTCTTTCCCCAGCAGACCTTTTCAAACAATCCCCTGAGGTGCTTCAACTGGTTCGAGGCAGGGGATATTGGAAGGGGAAGGGGAGAGGCCGCATCCATTAAGAGCATGATCGACAGGATGCGGGCAGACCACTCCATCGATGAAACGCGGATCTTTATCGAAGGGCTTTCGGCGGGCGGGTATATGACCGCCGTTATGCTGGCCGCCTACCCGGATATCTTTTCCGGCGGGGCCGTCAATGCGGGCGGCCCCTCCTATTGCGCGACCTCCGGGGTTGACCCGAGGACCTGCATGGGAGGGACGCTTTCAAGATCCCCCGAGGCGTGGGGGGATCTGGTGCGAAGCATGGGATTTGCAGGATACGCGGGGCCATGGCCCAGGGTTTCCATATGGCACGGGAACCGGGACGGCACCGTTGATGTGAGGAATCAGGAACATCTCATGGCCCAGTGGACCGATGTTCACGGGATCGACCGAACGCCGGAGCTGAGCGAGTCGGTGGGGGAGAACGCTCGCAGGGTGTACGAAAACGGGGAGGGCACCCATCTGGTGGAAACCTGGACCATCGAGGGGATGGGCCACGGCACCCCGGTTGATCCGGGATTTGCCGAAGCCTTCGGGTGCGGCGGGGCGGGGGCCTTTATTCTCGACCGGGATATCTGTGCCGTGTACCATATCGGTCGTTTCTGGGGGCTTTTCGCGGAGAGTCCGCCTCTCCAGTCTCCCCGGGTTACACTGGCGGCCCCGGAAGATGGGGCGTTTGTGGAGGGGATGGTATCGGTACTCGCAACGGCCGAAGACGATACCGGTGTTGCGCGCGTGGAATTTGCCATCGACGGGGAGAAACGATTCACGGACGGGGCCGAACCATGGGGATTCGACTGGGATACTTCCCTTGAGGAAAACGGCAGGCGCGTGCTTTCGGCGACGGCATTTGACGCGGCCGGCAACAAGGGGGCTGATTCCGTAAGTGTGAGCGTATCCGGGGGAGTATCTGAAACAACGCCTCCCGTTGTTACGGTCGATCCGGAGGGCGGTTCTTTCAGGGGAGAGGTCGTGGTGACCTTGGCGGCGGATGAACCGGCGACGATATATTATGCCGTTGACGGGGTTTCCCCCACCACCGATTCGGCGATCTACGAAGCCCCCCTGAAATTCACCGAAACAACGACCCTCTCTTTTTTCGCCGAGGATCAATCGGAGAACAAGAATCGTTCGGCTGTTCAGTCGGCCGTATATGAACTCATTTCCCACGATGAACATGTCTCGGCAAGGAGCTGGGAGCATCTCAACGCAAGGCGGCTTACCACCGGGCAGTTCATAAGCGCGGGCAGCCTCCACGGGCATATCGAGCCCTTTTCCATGTACCGTTTCGGAAACTGCTGGACCGATGATGCCCGGGGGACCGGCAAGCTTGGGGATTGTATCGGCAAGGGGTGCAAGAGTTACAGGGGGAGCATCGGGGATCACATCCTTGCCGGGAGGGTCTACGGGACGGGATTTTTCTTCTTCAAAAGGTATTATGCCGTGGGGACCGATATTCGCCTTACGGGAAATATCACCACGGAGCTGGAGCTCCATCAAAAACCGGGTGAGCCGGATCGCTTCTATCCGGGAGGGTGTGGCGAATGATAAACCGTGTGATTGGATTGAAAAGCCCACATTGATCGACCATTTACGATCGGCGATATGGGCGAAGTCCCTTGGCTTTTGGAGTCGCTTCTATTTTTGTCCATCAACAGGTGCGAGGAGCTCATCCTTGTGATCCGGTTTTTTACACATGGCAAAACTCGCCGGCGCGTTATTTCAGCCTTCTTTTCGTCCGTCGGGTTGGCTTGTGCCTTTAACGTTGCCCGGCTCTCCCGTGACGAAATCGTTCTCCATGTAGCTAATCACGTCATCGGTTGGAAGCACCTTTGCGACAGTACTCCTGGCGATCTTTAGCGCGATCTCTTGATTTTCCGTCGCCGTTGCGACCGCGTCACTTACCACCACGACATCGTAACCGCGGGAGCTGCCCGCGTAGGCCGTGCTGAGAATACATTCATCCGTCCAGAGACCGACAAGTACTATCGTATCGATGTCGTGAGCCTTCAGTTTTTCATCCAGATAGGAGTTGCCGTTCTCATCGAAGGTCCAGAACATATCCAGATGTTTTCCGTGGTAGAACCAACCATCGGCAACCTCCTCCGCTGTCGGGGCAATTTCCGACAGGGGCTCAAAGCCCGGTGCGCCGGTAAAAACATACACGGCGTTCTCCGGATCTTCCGGACGGAGGCCTTTTGGACCATACCATCGATCCATCGCGTTGCTGATGCCGTCGTCGAAAGTACGGGTCCAGGCACTCCACATAATGCGGATTCCGTCACTCTTCGATTGAGCCGTTCGAAACGCATCCACCAGATTGATGAGATTCGGAAGAATATCTCCCGCATATGGTCGGTACTCTTCCTGACAGTCATCGAGAAGCAGGGCGATTCTGCGAGGTCGATCCTCCAGATTCCAGGAAGCCCAAAAACTCAGGGGCTGTTTGTTCGGACCGCCGGGAGTGCTCTTGTAATTGTCCATGGGCATCAGCGCCTGATCCATGTCGCGATGCTTGCACGGCTCCTGGAGAGCCTCTTCAAGTGTCCGGACCTTGTTGTCACTGTTGTTCATTATCAAGTCCCCTCGAATAGGGGCAATTCAATAATTTAGATCCCTCTGTGTCAATGTTACCGAGACATTCCGATTTGGATGATTCTATCTCATGGGCACACTGCCGGCGAACCTTGCCCGCTGTAAAGTCAGGTGTTGATAGACCTAAAATTGTAACAGCCTGCGATTTTACAGGTGTTTGGAGAAGATCTAAATTATTGGATTACACCCCGAATAGTGTAAATCCATAGGCAACCGTCGTCTCGTTCGCCCCAACGCGATAGTAATAGTATAAGTAAACTACGCCTATCCGATGCCGGGCACGCTGTCAAGATATTAATTGGGTCGCGCACCCCCGGTTCATCGGTACGGGCAACCTGTTCAATGTTTATCCGGCAGACAAAGCGCCCGAGTCATTTCCGGGATCTCCACCTCTCCCTGGAGGCGGCCCTTGAAAAAATGGGGAATAAGGCCGGCCGCCAGCAGGCATAAGCTGCATTTCCCACTCGAACAGGGGCCTCCCACGACCACAAACTCACCGGGGGCAACGGCAAGGTCGATCCTGTCCAGGGCATCTCGCTCCTCCCCCGGATAACGGTAGCTGACATTTTTCATCCTCACGGCAAGCATAACCTGATCCCTCCCGCAGTGAAAACGGCTCCCAGGCAAAAACAGCGAAACCAGAACTGGGCACGGCTCTCCTCCTGGGGCCGCAGGCGGGTTTGTAAGTCAAAGCGATTCTTCCGATAGCCAAAATGATAGATATTGAGAATAACGATACGGAGCAGCCGGGCTGAATATGAAAATCATCCTTCGCCTGTCGGTAGCTGGAGGAGGGTTCAAATAAAGGTGAGACGCGGGCAGGGGGGATGGGCTTTTTCGGCGCCGGCTTTAGCGACTTGTTCGCAAAAAAAAATGGCCGGATTTTAAGGCCGGCAGTACATTACTGCCGGGATCATCGTTCCTGGTGACTACCCCTGTACATCCATATTGAACCCGAGGAGAGTTGCGTCGAATGGTTCTTTGGGAGTAAAAAATTTCTTAAACCGAACCCCCCGTTCCAAGCTGCCCTGTCCGCCTAACGTAATTAACGATTCGGTAATTACGCCGTCTTTGATGAGTAGTAATTCGAAGCGGGCGTTACTGAATTCGGTCCAGTTGGCTCCATTGTATTCAGCTGTACCATTAAGAAGGTACCGACTTCCTGATTTAGAAATTGTGTATGTGATAAGGACTCCGTCCCCTCCAGCCGAACACTCCTTTGGGAGTTCAACGCATTTGCAAACAGAAGGGTGATTCATATTGACAGGCTGTCCTACATAGGTTGAACATGAACTTAGGAGAACCGTGATAAATAAAACACCCACCACTATAATCGGATTTTTCATCAGCACCTCTTTTGGGGTTTCAGGTTTAAAAAAATGACTGAGCTATTACCTAAAGCGAATAATTAATATACCGCTATCCGGCGGCATATCACCCATATCAGGGACAATTGCCGCTATCCGGCGGCATATCCACGGAATAAAGGTAATATGCTGCCGTGGAGTTGTATATCCCGATTGCGCTCTCGAGAAATGTTTGAAATATCGATAAATACAAAAACAGTGTTCTTAATAACCGACTGAGAGGGGGAGCATCCATGAACAAGTTTGATCTTTCGAAAATTACTTGCCCGGTACACACCATTCCATTGTCTTGACCCGAATCACCATCGATAGTTCGCCGTACCCGTCGGATTTGCCGGGCTAACAGACAGTCCGTCGGGGCTTACGATTCAAACTCTCCGGAAACAATCCATGGTAATGGTATCTTAACTCATATCACGTATTCTCCCACCGGGAAGAAAATAAACCACAAATCGGCTGTCATTTCAATTGTATTCAACCGTTATATTTCAATTTGCGTGTTGGTGCGTAATATTACTTGTTTTAGTGTGCGTATTAATACGCGTTTCGAGGTGGCGGAGAAATAATCGCAGAACCGTGCTTTTGCACAGAGATGTCTGGTTGGATTCTTACGTATTCTTCTAAAAAAGGGCCGCTTATTCGGTGGGGCGGGCGGTAAATCAAGTATGATGTTAAATTGGATGGTTTAAATATAAATGAAAATGGTTGTTTTAAATCATCAGGTAATCAATTATCAATAACATCATTATCAGGGACGAATACTCTGCCCGGTGCAGGGGCCTGGGAAGCGACAACACCGGCGGAAAGGGATTGCCTGAATTGGAACCGGAAGTCTATTGAGGATTTAAACCGCCCCGTGACAACAAACGGCCAACTGAGTGTGTCGTTACCTATTTCAGGCCCATTGCGTGATTGACGGTCGACGGTTTTATTACCCCGGAACGTAATACGATTTAAGGTATGAACGGAGCGGTAAAATGATATTGATCGATTTAAAGGAACATTCGGAGATCCCCATATACCGCCAGATCATGGATCAACTGGTGGGATTGATCGACAGGGGGCACCTGGCATTCGGTTCCCGGCTCCCTTCCACCAGGGTCATGGCCGAGAATCTGGCGGTAAACCGTTCCACGGTCTACAAGGCCTACCAGGAGCTCTGGGCCCTGGGTTATATCGAGAGCAGGCCCGGCTCCTACTCCACTGTGAGAATGCGCGGTGAGGTGGTGACCCCCGCGAACAGAAAGAAAACGGGCTGCATCGACTGGCAAAAGGCGGCAACCCCCGAAAGCGAGGAACTCCTGTCCCTTATGGACAACCATGAGCCCGTTCCTGTTTCGGACGATATCCTGAACTTCGTGACGGTTTCACCGGATCCAAGGCTCATGCCCACGGAGGAATATCGAAAATGCCTGAACCGGGTCCTTGCGAGAAAAGGGGAAAAGCTCCTCCAGTACGGAGATCCCATGGGATACAAACCCCTGCGTGAATATGTCGCCGAAAAGATGCGGCGCCACAGTATGTCCGTCTCGGCGGATGAGATACTGCTCACCAACGGCTCCCAGAATGCCATCGAGCTGGTGCTGAAACTCCTTGTGGCAAAAGGGACATCGGTTGCCGTGGAGAGCCCCACCTATTCACTGGCGATTCCCCTGTTTCGTTCGTTCGGGGCCGAGATCAGGGAGGTTCCCGTGATCAAGGGGGGCAGGCCTGATGGCCGGGGAATGGACCTGGACCTTCTCGGGGATATGATGGCTGAAGAACGCCCCGCACTGGTGTACGCCATGCCCAATTTTCAGAATCCCACCGGTGTTACCACCGGGCAGGCCCACCGGGAGCGGCTGCTCGGCATCTGCGAAAGGTACCGGGTGCCCCTTCTCGAGGACGGTTTCGTGGAGGAGATGAAATACTTCGGCAGAACGGTGTTGCCTGTAAAATCCATGGATCGCAACGACCTTGTGATCTATCTTGGCTCCTTTTCAAAGGTCCTGTTTCCCGGGCTCCGGATCGGGTGGGCGGCCGCCAACAGGGAGTGCGTCCGCCGCCTTTGCGCCGTCAAAAAGGCCGGTGAAATTTCGGGCAGCATATTGAACCAGGCGGCCCTGAACCTCTTTTGCCGGTCCGGGCTCTACGATCTGCATATCAAGCGCGTGCACCGGATCTACAGAAAGCGGATGCAGGCGGCACTTGCGGCTGCTGAAAAACATATCCCGAAGGGCCGGTTCCGCTTCACCAAGCCTTCGGGGGGGTACATGTTCTGGGTGACGGCAAGGGACGGGGGGCTTACCGAGGAAGAGATAACGGGAAGCCTCAGCAGATTCAAGGTTGCCGTGTCCCCCGGACGGCTTCACTTCCCGGGGGAACCGGAAGAGGCGAGTTTCCGGATATCCATTGCTCACCGAAATGAAAGCGAAATCAAGGAGGGGATGTGCCGAATTGGTGAAGCCCTCAGGAGTTTGGATTGAAGGTTTTTTTTGAACCTTGCCAACCAAAACAGGAGAAAAAAATGCGAAATTTCAATGCGTATGACGACGAAAGGTGTGCGGAAGCCTATTCCAGGATCGAGTTTCCCGGAACCTATTACCTTGCGTACAGGGATATCCCCGAAATCATGGAAAAACACGTAATGGGCACCGTTGCCATGGATTTTGGCTGCGGGGCCGGGCGCTCCACGCGGTTTCTGAAGATGCACGGGTTCGAGGCGGTGGGCGTGGATATCGCCGAGGATATGATCAAGATCGCGAGAAAGAGCGATCCTTCGGGGAGCTACCGCCTTATCGAGGACGGAGACTTCAGCCGCTTCGGAAGCTGTGCCTTTGATCTGGTGCTCTCCATGTTCACCTTCGACAATATCCCGGCGGCGGATCACAAGGTTTCGATCTTGAAGGGGATACGCCGCATGTTGAAGAACGGTGGGCGGATGATCAACCTGGTGTCCAGACCCGAGATCTATACCCACGAGTGGGCGTCCTTTTCCACCCGGGATTTTCCCGAAAACCGCCGTGCGAAATGCGGGGAGATCGTCAAGGTCATTATAACGGATTCCGAGGATAGACGTCCGGTGGAGGACATCGTGTTCCCGGACGCGGATTACCGGAGGGTCTTTGCCGAGGCGGGCCTTGCCGTGGTGGAAAAGTACACCCCCCTTGCAAGGGAGGAGGAGCCCTTCGACTGGGTCAATGAAACAAGGGTTGCCCCGTGGGCGGTCTATGTTCTGGAAAAGGAGCGTAAAACGCGGCTGCGATCGTTTACCTCATGATGCCCGCCTCGAACCGGCGGGGTCTTCCACGGACCCCGCCAGCATTTTTCCCGCCGCTTTAAATTCAAGGGGCCTTGCAATATGGTATCCCTGCACATGGGTGCAGCCGGCCCCGGCGATGCAGGCCATCTGGGCCTCGGTTTCAACGCCTTCGGCCACCACCCGGAGATCGAGGGTATGGGCAAGGGCCGTGATGGTCTTGACGATCTCCAGGCCGTCACCCTCGATCCGGTTCACAAAGGAACGGTCGATCTTCAGGGTGTCGATGGGAAAGCGGTGCAGGTAGGAAAGGGAGGAATAGCCCGTTCCGAAATCGTCGAGGGCGATGCCGATTCCCATTTTTTTCAGGGATTGAAGGATGTGCGTTGCCTTGCGGCTGTTTTCCATGAGCACGGTTTCGGTGATCTCGATCACCACCAGTTCCGGGGGAAGCATAAGGCGGCCCAGGGTATCCCCGATATGCGCCGTGAGCCCCTCCGCCAGGAGTTCGTCGGCCGAGAGGTTGATATTGACCTTGATATCCGGATCGATCCCGCGCATCAGGGCCAGTTTTTCGCAGGCTTCCTCGATCACCCATCTTCCCATGGGAACGATCAGGCCGGTCTCCTCGGCAGTCTCCATGAACTTTCCGGGGGGGACCAGCCCCATTTCCGGGTGGCGCCAGCGGATCAGGGATTCGAACCCCGTTATCCTGCCGTCCGAAATACGGCTCACGGGCTGGAACAGAAGGTGAAACTCCTTGTTTTCCAGGCCCTTTCTCAATTCGGTTTCCACCTTGAGGCGGGAGAGGGCATTTTCATGGAGGGACTTGTCGTAAACGGTGTACCGGGCCTTTCCCGTGTCCTTGGAGCGGTACATGGCAAGGTCCGCGTCCCTGAGAATATCCTCGGGTCGGTCGTACCCCTCGATATTTTCCACAATACCGATGCTGGCGCCGATATGAACGGTGTGCCCCTGGACCTCGAAGGGACTTGCACCGGCCTGTTCGATCCTCCCGGCGATGGAGAGGAGCTCCTCCCTGCTTCCCATCCTGCCCACGAGCACGGCGAACTCGTCGCCCCCCAGGCGGGCCACCATATCCCCCTTTCGCACGCAGGCGGCAAAACGCTTTGCCACCTGGCGAATCAGCTCGTCCCCGGCCGGATGCCCCAGGCTGTCGTTCACGGCCTTGAAGCGGTCCAGGTCCACCAGCATCACCGAGTGGCCCGGGTCGCCCTTTTCCTTTTGAATCCTTGCCAGACGCGCCAGCAGGCATGCCCGGTTGGGGATGCCGGTGAGTTCATCGTGAAACGCCTGGTGCCGGAGCCTGTTTTCCATCTGCTTGCGATGGGTGATATCCTCGTAAATCAGGAAAATCCCCTCGGTCCTGTTGTCTATGACGACCGGGTAGCCGTGCATGGCAACATCCAGGGGGGTGCCGTCCTTTCTTACCCTCAGGGTTTCGGTGGTAATCCTTTTTCCCTGCTTGATGGTATCCACCTGCCCCTCGAACTCCTCCCGGATATGGGAGGGGATGATCTCCCGGATGCAGGTCCCGTTGTCCGGCTCGCAACCATTGAATCCAAAGAGGTTTCTGAAGCAGGTGTTCACCTCCCTGACCTCGCCGCAGGGGGCCATCAGGGCGATCCCCTGGGGGGCGTCGAGGAAGAGCTTCCGAAAGAAGGCATCGTTTCTGATCGCCTCCCTCTCGCAGGACTTCATGCGAGACTCCACCATGTCCCGGTGCTTCTTGAGTTCAAGCTGGGTCCTGACCCTTGCCAGGGTGATCACCGGGCTCACCGGCTTGTGGATATAATCCACGCATCCGGCCGAAAGGCCCCGCTCCTCGTCCGTCTCGTCGGTCGCGGCGGTCACGAAGATAACGGGGATACGGGCCGTGGAAGGGTTCGCCTTCAGACGTTCCAGCACCTGGAATCCGTCCATCTCCGGCATCATCACATCCAGCAGGATCAGGTCCGGCGGATCAATCGAGGCGGCGATCTCGAGGGCATCGGGACCGTTCAGGGCAACCTGGACCTGGTAGGTTTCCATAAGTATGTTTCCCAGCACGTCGATATTGGCCGGAATGTCGTCCACAATAAGAATCGAAGATTTTGTCATGTTGGTTTTCTTTTCAGGTCGTGATGGATTCACGGATGGTTCCCAGTTCTTTTCTGGCCGTCTTGAAATCATATCGTTTCAGGGGCTTGAGCACCTTTTGAAAAGGCAGGCCGTGGCCCGCCGCAACCATGTCCCCTTCGAGGGCGTCGGCGCGGGTGCGTGCCTCCATGCTGTTTTTCGACAGGAGAAGATCCAGGCCATCGAGTTCAGCGGCAACGGTTTCCATATCCCGGGGAGCCCCGTTCCCGGGCAGCGGGGAAACCGGCGCGGACGATTCCAGGGATACCGCCTCAAGGAAACGGTTGATCTCCACAAGGCAGTTCCCGAGGGGACCCCGGAGGGCGAGGGGGGATTCAAGTTTAAGTGCCGATCCCAACTCGGTGGCGGCGGAATGGAGGCGGTCGGCCGAAATATTCGCGGCGGCACCCTTGATGTCGTGGGCGATACGCCTTGCCTCCCCAAGATCGTTCAGACCCACGGCTTTCTCCAGGGTTTTGAAGAGAAGGTCCGGATCGATGGGCTTGTGAAGATACTCGGTCATGCCGCATTCGAGCCCCGCCTCCCTGTCTTCCGCGTCCGCGGTAATGGCCACAATGGGAAGATCGGACATGCCGGGCAGGCTCCGGATGATACGGGTGGCCTCGAACCCGTCCATATCCGGCATCTGCACATCCATCAGCACGGCATGGTATTTTTTCGAGCGCACCGCCCGTATCGCCTCCCTGCCGCTCACCGCGATGTCCGGCACGATGCCGGCCGTTTTCAGGAGCTCCATGGCCACCTTTCGGTTAAAGGGGTTGTCTTCCACGAGAAGAAAGGCGTGTCCGGCAAGGGAGTCGGAGGGGGTGTGGAGGCGCCTTCGGGGATTGGTGATCATGGCCCCCGGCCATCCGAGCCCCTGAACAACGGCATCAAAGAGGGTCGATTGCTTGACGGGTTTCAGTATTGCAACGGGTTTTGTCTCCATTTTCTCGGCATGCTGTATCTCGGCCTGGCAGTTCGCGAGAAAGATCACCGGGGCCTCGGGTGACGGCTTGATCTCTCCCGCAAGGGAAAAACCGTCTTCATTCTTAAGGGAGGTGTCCAGCAGTAGGATGTCGTAGCCGCTCGAAGCGTCGGCGAGCAGTTCCCGGGCCTCGTTTCCGTTTTCGGCCGTATCGTGGGGAAACCCGAATGCCGACAGGTATTCGCAGAGCACCTTTCGGGTCAGGGGATTATCCTCCACCACGAGGCATCGGGGCGGGGACACGGTATCGGGAAGTTCATACTTGAGGGGATTCTTCTCCTTGAGGACAGGCAGTTCCAGTGCGATCTTGAAACAGCTACCCTCGTTTTCCCTGCTCGTCACGGAGAGGGCGCCGCCCATCATCTCGGCGAGGTTCCGGCAGATGGCAAGGCCCAGACCCGTGCCCCCGTACTTCCTTGTGGTGGAGCCGTCGGCCTGGGTAAATGCATCGAACAGGGTTTCAAGGGCCTTGGGCGCGATCCCCACACCCGTGTCCCGCACGCGGATTTCCATTTCGCAACGGCCTTGGCCCGCGGGACGACTCTCCGTTTCGATAACGATCTCCCCCGCCTCGGTGAACTTCAGGGCGTTGGACAGCAGGTTGGTGAGGATCTGCCGGATTCTCAGGGCGTCTCCGGACAGCTCCACGGGGACATCCGGATCGATATGGACGATAAGCTCAATTTCCTTCTCCTGTGCCAGGGGGGCAAAGATGTCGGTGACCTCCTCGATAAGGTCCCTGGGCCTTACGGGAACCGTTTCGATGGAGAGCTTGCCGGCCTCCATCCTCGAGAAGTCCAGGATATCCGTGACCATGGCGGAAAGGGAGCGCGAGGCCTTGCGGATAACGGAAAGCCGCTCGGCCATGGCCTTGTCGCAGGGGCTGCGCAGGCCGATCTCGGCCATGCCCACGATGGCGTTGATGGGGGTCTTGACCTCGTGACTCATATTGGCGAGGAACTCGCTCTTTGCACGGGCCGATGCCTCGGATTCCATGCGGGCCCTCTCCAGGTCCCGGTTGGTCCGGGTAAGCTCCGCCGTCCGCTCCCGAACCTGGGTTTCCAGGTCCGTCTCCCTGTTTTCAATCATCCGCGCCATCCAGTTCATGGTCCGCATCAGGGAGGTTATTTCGTTTTCCTCCCCGCTCTCCGGAGGAAGGGCAAAACTCAAATACTCACCTTTTTTCAGGCTCTTGCAAAAGAGGAGAATCTCCCTGAGCTGGGACATGATCAGCCACCTGAATCCCGGGAGCAGCGGCGCAAGGTAGGGAACCAGGAGCGCGCTGACCACCGCAAGGCTGACGGCCTGCTGAAAGGCGGGGTCATGGAGAATACCGGCCCTGTCCGCGCCGAACCACATCACGCAGATGGGGGTAAATGTATAGAAGTAAAGGATGATTCTGAATTTTGCGCCGAGACGCATGGTTTTCTCCTTGGTGTTCTTGTGGGATACGGCTTCCCTTGGAGGGAATGCTCACATCGATATGGGAACGGTCCCTGTTTCGCCCTGTCGGATAATGTTTCCCGACAAGCAATCTCGGCGGTTATAGAATACGGCTGGTTAGTTGTAAAGGGAAAATTTAGGCCCGGCTAAAAAACGGCGCATCGCTGAAGTTGGATTTAAGCCGGGAAGGGATCGGAAGAACCAAGGCATGTAAAAAATTGCCCCGGGGTTTTCCCGAAGGATTCCTTAAGCATGGAGATAAAGGCACTCGGACCTTTTGTTTCCCATTGAAAGTCACATGAAGAAAAATTACCAATGAGTACGTAAGTTCCCCTACATTGATTGGTGCCAAAACCATTTGAAATAATGGCGGAATTTAGACTTGTGATCTCTTTTGCCATGTCGGGTGCCTTTTGACCGCATTAGTAATGACTTGCGACATCGGGACAAAAAATATCTCGAATGCGATAAGAGAGAAGGGGACAGATCTATTATTCCTGATGGCGTTTATAGAAAACGCACTGAAGGCGTAGTAGGTTGTCTTGAGACCTCGAAGGCCATTAATAGTAAATCTGTCCTCTATTCGGGCGGGATTTCGACAACGCCGTGAATACGGAGGGGTAGACCATGGAATTGGCGCTGACGGACTAACCACATGAATCAACATGGCGTAAGTTGTGATCGGGTCCTTGAAAACAGGGGGCGAAATGCCCCGGGCATTCCGGGAAAAGAGGGGGCGTCCATCCATATGGGGGTATGGATGGACGCTGCAATCATGGGGAAGGGAATGTGGGAACGGAGTGTGGGGTGGGAAAAGGCCTTGGGCTTAATAAAAAAGGGCGCTTGAACCCGGCTCGGGCCGGGTCAAGGGGGTCCGCCGTGTGGGGTTGTTATGCCTGGCCGATGGTGTCGTGAAAATGGGGAAATGAGCTGGAGAACGCCTTTACCTCGTCCGCGATCTTGGCTACCTCGGTCTCGCTGGCCCTGTTTTGGAGGGTGCGGTGGATATAGCCTGCGATCTGTTCCATGTCCGCTTCCGTCATGCCCCTGGAGGTGAGCGCCTGGGTGCCGATGCGGATGCCGCTGGTGACAAAGGGGCTGCGGGTTTCAAAGGGAACGGTGTTCTTGTTGACGGTGATATTGGCGCGGTCGAGGACGTTCTCCGCCTCTTTTCCGGTAATGCCGGTTTCCGTGAGGTCCACCAGCATCAGGTGGTTGTCGGTGCCGCCGGTGGTGAGGTGGTAACCCTTTTCCATGAGTCCGCCCGCAAGGGCCCTTGCGTTTGCCACCACCTGGGCCGCGTACTCCTTGAATGCATCCGTGCGGGCTTCCTTGAAGGCCACGGCCTTTGCCGCGATCACATGGCAGAGGGGGCCGCCCTGGATTCCCGGGAAGATTCGGGAGTCGAGTTTCTTTGCGTACTCCTCCTTACAGAGGATCAGCCCGCCCCTGGGACCGCGAAGGGTCTTGTGGGTGGTGGAGGTGACGAAGTCGGCATGGGGAACCGGGCTGTTGTGGATGCCCGCTGCGACAAGGCCCGCGATATGGGCCATGTCCACCATTAAAAGGGAACCCGCCTCGTCCGCGATCTCCCTGAACAGTGCAAAGTCGATCTCCCTGGGATAGGCGCTGGCGCCGGCCACGATGATGCGGGGGCGGTGTTTCAGGGCAAGGTCGCGGACCATGTCGAAGTCGATGCGCTGGTCCTCCTTGCGCACGCCGTAAAACGCGGTCTTGTAGATCAGTCCGGAAAAGTTCACGGGAGAACCGTGGGTCAGGTGACCGCCGTGGGAAAGGTCCATGCCCATGATGGTGTCGCCGGGTTTGATCCTGGAGAAGTACACTGCCATATTGGCCTGGGAGCCGGAATGGGGCTGAACGTTGGCGTGCTCCGCGCCAAAGAGCGCCTTTGCCCGGGCGATGGCAAGGCCTTCGGAGATGTCCACGCATTCACAGCCGCCGTAATATCTCTTGGCGGGATACCCCTCGGCATACTTGTTGGTGAGCACGGAACCCGCCGCCTGCTGTACACGGGGAGACACGATGTTCTCGGCCGCGATCAGTTCCAGTTTGTTGAGCTGGCGAAAGGTTTCGGCTTCGATGGCGGAGTACAACTCGGGGTCGAAGGTCTTGATATCGTTCATCTGTAATGATCCTCCAAAAAATGGGGTTATATATTTTGCCGTTTCACTCCGGGATCGGCCGAAAAACGATGGCCGAATGGGGAAAACGGCAGGATAACATTGCAGCCGGGTATGTACTCCGGTTCCGCCCACGCGAATTCAACAGGCGCCGTGACGGGTACGGATAAGTGGAGCGCGGTATCCGGTACCGGTCTGTTTTCCACTGCGAGTTGAATTGTCGGTGCGACGGTGTCTGGTAATCGTTTGAATCGCCGGATCGAGCTCGGGAATGAAGTCGTATCGGGTGCTGTTCGGTTTAGATATCCGTCAAACGATGCATATAGATAAGCAGGTGAAGCGCCATGAGTCAATAAAAAAATGATGTGGATGTCAAAAAAAATATATCAAATTGCTTAAGATGTCAAAAAAACATCCAAAAAATGACGTTATGCTTGGTGGGTTTTGGGTGGGATTGCGGTTGATTCGCCTGGAGGCCCGTGAATCGTGGAATCATGGGGCTGGGGAATACGTTCATGTGCCGTATGGAAATGGTCTCCTGATTTCGGGCGCACCGATACGTCGAAAAACAATACCCGAACCGGTTGGGCGGCAAGTTGATCATTGATAGAGGGATGTATATAAAAGGGAGACCCTTCCCCGGTACGCCGGGCCATGGAATTTCCATGTAAGCCGAGGGTGCCGGGGAGAGGGGATTATCAGTCGGCGGCAAGATAATGGCACTCGGTTTTCGGGCTGATCTCTCCGCCCTTGAGCACCTTTGCAAAAACACCGCATCGCGGCATGACGCAGTCCCCCACGGTCTTGAAGATCTCGCAGTGCTGGTGGCATTTTTTTCCGATCTGGGTCATTTCAAGCTCGGCTTCCCCCATGACGATCCTGGTGCCCACGGGAAGGTCGTTCCAGTGGACCCCCTCCGTGGTGATGTTCTCCGCAAAGTCCCCGTGGCCGATGTCGAGGCCCTTTCCCCGTATGGTTTCCACATCCTCGTCTCCCAGCAGGGAAACCTGCCGATGCCAGAGGCCGGCATGGGCATCCCCTTGAATGCCGTGCGCGGCAACGAGCGTGGCCGAGGGGATCGGTTTTTTCTTTTTCCCCTTTTCTTCGGAAATGTTGATTGCGGCGATTTTAAAAGGAACCTTCTTCTCACTCATGCTGTGTCTCCTTGCTGTTTGATCCGTTCTGCCGGGAAGCTTGCCCCACATTGATCGACTACCTTAATGACCATACCCGACTATATCGGTCGGATACAATGATTTATTGGGAAAATGCACGGCGTTCACCGGCTGATTTGATTTCGAGCTGAATTCCGGGTAATCTGGCTCAATACGGTTCGCTAAAAAAAATGGGTACTCCGGCAACACAACTCTTTCTTCAAGTTGTTTGCCGGTTTGGGGACCTTTAATCCGGGGTTCTGTTGTCCAATTGCCGGAAGCCGGATTCTCAGGGGGTACCGTTTATCTTATCCGGGAAAAGAGGGGGACCATGAAAAAAGGTGTCTGGGCCGAGGGCCATTTATTGCCTGCTCTGTCCGTGTCATGGGAAACGGTGTTTTTTCTTGGTTTGCTGCTGCTCTGGGCGGTGTTGTCGGCTGTTCCTGCGGATGTTCGCGCGGGTAACCGGAACAACGGTGAACAACTCCTTTTGGAGATCGAAAGTCGTACACGGGATCTGCGCGATCGATTTGATGCGTTGAAGCCGGCAAACAGCAATCTTGCCCGTCCCCTGGTATCCCTGACCGCCCTTGAGCAGTTCGCGGGATTTGCACGGGAGGATCTCGAGGAGGGAAAGTTGGAGCGGGCTGCGGTTCAACTGGAGGAGTTGCGGGCGGTTGCCGATCTGCTGGACGGTGAGCTGACGGCCCTTGAACAGGGGGGCGCGTCGCCGAGGTTTCCGGTTCGCATACCCTCGCCCCTGAACATCGACGGCGGCGCCTTTCGTTCCGGCATCAGGTGGCCCGACGGAACCGTTCAACAGGGATGGCCAGTGATCCTCTCCGGGTATGGTCATTTCGAATCGGTCATAAGGGATGTGGAGTTGATGCCCGCATACGGAATGTATCTCGTCCAGATAGAGATGGGACCGGTGACCCTCTTTCCCTCTGAAGGGGAAACGGACCTTGCCCGGATCGATGAGCTGATAACCTTTCTGGACCGGGCATGGAAGGCCGGAGTGCTGGTGGACCTTCTTCTTTCACCCGACTATGTTCCGGACTGGGCAAAGGAAAAATATCCCGAAATTGTTATCGATGCGGGCGAGTACAATGCCTATTCCGTGGATTCCCAAAGCTATCGAAATCTGATCGAGGATTTTATCCGGGTCCTTGTTCCAGGGATTGCGAACCACCCGGCCCTGAACAGCTTTTGCCTGGCCAACGAGCCGAGCTACTTCGATGCCTCGAAGGACCCTGAAAACAGGCTTGCCTATAATGCCTGGCTCCAGTCTACCTACGGCAGTGTCGAGGTGGTCTCCCTGGCCCATTCCGAAACTTACGCGTCTTTTGACGATGTTCCGGTCTTTTATACACGGGGTCCCGTCATCTATCCCGAAGGACGGGACACGACCGTTGCCGGAAACGATTATTTCAGGTTCAACGACGGGCGCTTTGCCGGGTTTCACGCCTTTATGAAGGAGATCATCCACGAAATGGCACCCCATATTCCCGTGCATGTCAAGTTCTCGGATTACACCCATTTTTCATATAACGACGGTGTCGAGCCGGGCGCGTTCCTGATCCTCTCCCAGGCTGCCGGTTTCGATTCCGTGAAGTATCATACGGGGCACGATCCGGAAGTTCCTTATGAAAGCGACTGGCTCTATCAGAACATGTTTCACGATTTTTTGCGCTCCCTTTCGGGCAAACCCCTGTTCAACTCAGAAAATCATGTCCTTCCCGATGAGCCGGGGCCGCCCGCGCCGCTCTCCCATGTCCGCAACTGCCTGTGGCAGGCTGCGGTTCACGGGCTCCGCGCATCCACCATGTGGCTGTGGGAAAGGGATGTCTTTCACCCGGAGACCGGAGAGGCCGCACCTGACTTCAACACCATCATGCACAGGCCCCTTGCGGTGGTGGAACATGGAAGAACCGCCCTGGATATGCTCCGGCTGGGGGAGGAGATCCACGCCCTTGGGCAGTCTCGGGCCCGCGTTGCAATTCTTTATCCCGCCTCGACCTTGTCGATGAATCCCCGGTACGGGGACGACGGGGTCTTCCTGTACGAGGCATTGAACTTCACCGGAGAAAAAATCGATTTTATCAGCGACGGGCAGTTGATCGAAGGAAAAGGACATAATTACGAGATGATCTTCGCGGCGGGGGTCACGCATCTTCCGGCGGACGCATTTGCGCCCCTTAAAGCCTATGCGCAAGGGGGCGGCCGGCTGGTCCTTATAGGGGAAAGCAGCCTCGGATACGATCATTTGAATCGCCCGGTGGATATCCTTTTTCCCTCGGCGACAAGGCTTGCATCCATGTTTTCCGAAGAGCTGCGCCCCCATCTTGTTTCCCTGCTGGAAGGGCTTCCCGGCGGGCGTCCGGTGCGGGTTCTTGCGACGGGAGAAGGCAAGGAACCGTGGGGCGTGGAGTGGCTGCATACGGAATACGAGGGCTCTTTGCTGATCAACATGACCAGCTATCTCAAGGAGCCCGTCACGATTGAACTGCCCGGCATACCGGAGGATGGGAGGCTCGACCTTATCACCATGGAGGAGAAGGGGAAAGCGATCGTTATCAAACCCCTGGAGACGCTGCTGATAAGAGTTCCCCTTGAATACCCCAAGGTGGATGTGAAGGCCAATCACGGCAATGGACCCGTTCTCCTGGAGGAGGGGGAGCCTGTTCTGCTTGACATTTCCCTGGATACGGGGGCATACGAAGGCTCTGCGGCATTGTGCCGGCTGGTGTTCGACACCCCCTTGGGTTTTTTCTCATACGATCCGGCGACCGGATGGGGACAGGGAATGGGGGAGGAACTGGCGTTTTCCCTTACGGATCTTCGGGAGGTCCAGTTGCCTCATATGACCCTTCCAGTAGGGGAATATCGATTCGGCTTTATAATGGAGAATCCCGAAACAGGGAACCGCTGGGATATCGTGGAGATTGAGGTAAAGTAAATGAAGAATTTATTAATCCGGCAACTTAGAACCTCATTTTTTGAGCCATGAAACAACCATGAAAACGGACAGGCAATTGGTTTGCGTATTTAGTTGCCGCTTTAATAACGTTCATCTTTCGGGAATCGACATAGCGGATGTATTACTACCTGATTCATATACAGTACCTGGGTTTTCGTTATCACGGCTGGCTCAAGCAGCCGGAACTTAAAACCGTGGAGTTCATGATCGAAAAAACGGTCAAATTCATCCTCGGGCATTCCAATTTCAAGATACTGGGCAGCAGCCGAACCGATGCCAAGGTATCGGCCAACCATTCTGCATTCGAGCTGTTCGTGGACGATCCCCTGGACGAAGAGCAACTGTTGGAGGATTTCAACCGGAACCTGCCGGCGGATATCAGGGTCCTCAAGGTCCGGGCGGTGGACCGGAACTTCAGTATTATCAACACGCCCAGGTTAAAGGAGTATATCTACCTTTTTTCCTTTGGGGAAAAATGCCATCCCTTCTGTGCCCCGATGATCGCCTCGTTTCAGGGAGAGTTGGATATCCCCCTGATGATGGAGGGGGCGAAGCTCTTCAGGGGGAAACATGATTTCAGAAGGTATTGCACCAAGCCGAAACCGGGCACGAAATTCCTAAGGGAGATCGAGGTCAGCAGGATAGAGGAAAACCGGCTTTTCACGGCAAATTTCTTCCCGGAAAAAAGCTATGCCTACCGTGTCCATTCAAAGGGATTCATGCGAAATCAGGTGCGTTTGATGATGGGGCAACTTCTCAGCCTCGGAAGAGGGGAGATCGGGGTTGGCGATATCACGGAATCCCTGAAGGGGGAAGACACCCGGCCCCTGAGGCATATTGCGCCGTCGTCCGGATTGATGTTGCATAAAATTGAATTCGATCGGCCCCTGTGATAGGGAAAAAGAATTCAATCGTGAAAAAATCCCGGAGGGTTACCCGGGGCACCCGTTTCGATCAGGGATGAGCAGCTTCAATTCAAAATCATTTGGATGAGATAAGGAGTGACGATGCCCGTGAATTTCGAACCCGTTGATGAAGGTTACAGGGAAAGGGTCGTGGAGAGCTTCAACCGCCAGGAGGTGATGAAATCGCTTAATACGACCATTGCCGGTATTAAGCCCGGGGAGGTGGAACTGGAAATTCCCTTTCAATCGAATCTGACCCAGCAGCACGGATTTCTCCACGCCGGAATTGTCTCCACCGTTCTGGACAGCGCATGCGGGTACGCGGCCTTTTCGCTGATGCCGGAAAACGCGGCGGTCCTGACCATCGAGTTCAAGGTAAACCTTCTGTCCCCCGCCAAAGGGGAGCGGTTTCTGGCAAGGGGCAGGGTAAAAAAGGCGGGCAGGAACATTACGGTGGTCGAAGGGGAGCTGTTTTCCTATAACGAGGGCAGGGTAAAAACGGTGGCCACCATGGTGGGCACGATGATGGCGGTTTTTGAGCGGGAAGGGATTAATAACTGAAGTACGAGTATTACCGGCCCGGATGGGGTTTGCTTGAAACATCCAATGTCCGTCTCATAAGAGCGCTAGCCGGAAAGGTGTAAATCGACCGACGATTTTTTACGGGGCCTTCATAACTTGATGATCCTGTAAATAGTTTAAAGTCATTTATTTGAGCACATTTTAGTGCGGAACCATTTGATTCAAACAACGAACGGTTGTAGTTGGATATTTGAACGTTCGACTTTTTTACATGACTTTCATAACTTGAATGGATTGAAAGGGAGGTATCCTGACCCATGGACACGTTGCCTGTAATTTTTACCACCGATATTAAAGAGGAATGGCTTGATTACAACAACCACATGAACGTCGCCTACTATGTCCTTGTTTTCGACATGGCGGGGGAGGCCCTTGCCGCATCCCTGGGACTGGGGGAGCAGGTAACGGCGGCGTCGGGATTTACCTGGGTGGTGCTGGAAAGTCATATCACCTACGACAACGAGGTGTCCCTGGGCCAGGAGGTGGAGGTTCGGGTACAGCTGGTGGACTGTGATCACAAGCGCATGCACCTTTATTTCGAGATGTATGTGACCGGGGAGGACGGCTACCTTGCCGCCACCACCGAGCAGATGGCCCTGTGCATGAACCTGAATACGCGAAGGTCCGACGAATTTCCGGATACGGTGAAGGAAGCGTTAAAATCCATGACGGAAAGGCAGGGGGACCTTGAAAGACCCGGCAAACTTGGGCGTGTCATCGGTATTCGAAGATAATGCTTAAAACATTGGCTATTGCAAACTATCGTTCCCTTCGCAACCTGGCGTTCGAACTGACGGGGCTCAATGTCATTACCGGTGAAAACGGCAGCGGCAAGTCCAGTGTCTACCGGGCCCTGCGCCTCCTTGCCGAAACCGCCCAGGGCGGCGTTATTCCATCCCTTGCCCGCGAGGGGGGGCTGCAGTCCACCCTCTGGGCGGGACCGGAGCGGATCTCCCGTTCGGTGAAACGGGGGGATCACCCGGTCCAGGGGCTTGTCAGAAAGGAGCGGGTGAACCTGCGACTGGGATTTTCGGGAAGCGATTTCGGTTATGCCATCGACCTGGGGCTGCCGACCCCGAGCATGTCCGCCTTTTCCCTGGACCCGGAGATTAAGACCGAGTGCATCTGGAGTGGTCCTGTTTTAAGGCCCGCATCCCTTCTGGTGGAGCGGCGCGGGCCCGTGGTCCGCTCCCGGCGGGAGGATGGCTCCTGGCACGTGATATCAAAGCATATGCCCTCTTTCGACAGCATGATGGCCCGTTTTGCCGATCCCCTGAATGCGCCGGAGATGCTGATGCTCAGAGAACGGATCCGCTCCTGGCGGTTTTACGACCATTTCAGGACGGACAGCGAGGCACCGGCCAGGATTCCCCAGGTGGGTACCCATACCCCTGTCCTGGGCAACGACGGCGCCGATCTGGCGGCGGCCCTCCAGACCATACGGGAGATCGGGGATTCGGCGGCCCTTGACGCGGCCCTGGACGACGCCTTTCCCGGCTCCCGTGTCTCCGTGGTCAATATGGACGGCAGGTTCGAGATCGCCATGGAGCAGCACGGCCTGCTTCGCCCCCTGAAGGCGGCCGAGCTTTCCGACGGCACCATTCGCTATCTTCTGCTGGTGGCGGCGCTTCTTACCCCGAGGCCTCCAGGTCTTTTGGTGCTGAACGAGCCCGAGACAAGCCTTCACCCGGACCTTCTGCCGCCCCTGGCGCGCCTGATCGCCCTTGCCGCAAATCAGAGCCAGGTATTCGTGGTCTCCCATGCCGCAAGGTTGATCGCGGCGCTTGAAAGGCAGCGGAGCTGTCATTCCATCATGCTGGAAAAGGAGCTGGGGGAGACCCTGATACGGGATGTCGGTGAGCTGGAGATGCCGCCGTGGAACTGGGCGTCCCGTTAGAGGCATCGCGTCACAATTGACGGTCGCGCCTGGAACATGAGCCCTCCTTTTCGAAGGGGGGGGGCGATTGCTGATAATTATTAAGTAAAATTGTTCCCTTTTTCTTTATTTGAAGGCGAAGGGGGCAACACGGCACAGCGGATTTTCCCATGGGGGCGGTATCGACATATCGGAAATGAGGTTTCCTTCTATTTCGCCATGTCCATTATCCGAAAGGAACCGGTTACAGTCGCGAAAAATAAATTTCCACGATAAGCGTAATAAATAAAACCTGATTGATCTTCAAAGTCGTACCTGATTCGTGCGGTTCGATATTTTCCCGGCGCGCGTGCCTTGGTGAACACAACGGGGATTCCGTCGGTAATTGCACGGATAACCGTTGAGTTTTCAAAGTCGTCGAAGCTGGTTTTCTTGCGATACGATTCGTCCATGGAAGCATACGCCGCGTGAAGTTCCCCAGAGCGCACAAGGGTAATAAATGTATCGACGGTTTTTTGAGCCTTGCTGTTTCTGAACAACTCGTGGCCGGTAAAGCCGAAAAGTAACAGCGAGAAGAAGACCAAACCTGCGGCAATCTCCCTTTTATTGCTCTTTTTATCGTTCATTCAATTTCAACGTCCTTAAAATCCGATTCCGATTCAAACAGCGATTTAAAGTATAACAGGCACTCATCATCTTTCATCATTTTTTCCCGGCCAAGTATATTTTCCATGAACGAGCGGCGCTTGTCCACCTGGAATACCCACTCCAACTCCGATTTCGGTTCATCACCTCCTACATGGTAAGCGGATGCTCCAAGTAAATACACGCGACCCTTCCAGTCCAAATAGCTGTACCATCCCCAGTCTTCGGCTTCCGGTTCTGAAATTTCAAGGTTGTCGGATAGTGTTGCCTTTAGCCATTTGAGCAATGACTGCCCGTATATCCGATTGATGGGGTTTTCATCTTCCTTGGAGACGTCAAACTTTGAAGTTTTAAAAATGATTGAAAAGTGCATCTTTATTTCCACGGAGGGGTTGACCGGTTTCTCTTAAGCGAGGGGCGGCCCATTAACGTTCATTTGCCGGTGTAAGTCGAGAATCATGATATTTCAATGCGTTTCGGTGCCATTGCAAGGAAGGGAAGGGTTACCGGCTGGATGGAAATTGCAACCAATTGACCGATTGATCCGCTCCTGAAAACAGAATTCGGTTCAAGATGCCGAATGCCTTGATTTTCGCGAAGCTCCCGTCTTATTTCCAGGCATTCCAGGGGCAGGGTGCGATGGCCCTCCATATCACGGCCCTATTTTGCCAGCAGGTAGCAGGTCTTCACCATTTGCATGAACTCCGCCCGGTCCCCGTTTTCATCACTTCCTTTTGCGCCATGGGCCAGTTGCAATACCTGTTGATAGGTGAGATCACCCTTGAATGGGGAATCCCTCAGCAACATTCCGAAAGCGGCCACGGCGGCGGAAAAACGGAAATTATCGCTTGTGATGTCGATGGAGGCGGTTTCACGGGTTACGGTTCTTTCCATGGAAAGGCTCCTGTTTTGGCCCACGGGCTTGTATCGGAACTTGACCGTCATCATCTCGTCCGATGCCTCGGCGCCGGGTTTGATACGGGTTTCCTGGTATTTCAGGGAAGAAGTGCCGGATCGGTCCGCCCGGGCATCCGCCGGCACGATCTCGAACAGGGCCGTCACCGTGTGACCCGCCCCCAGCTCTCCGGCGTCCTTTGTGTCGTCGTTGAAGTCTTCCCTGTTCAGCACCCTGTTTTCGTATCCCACCAGTCGCCACGCAGCGATTTTGGCCGGGTTGAACTCCACCTGGATTTTCACGTCCTCGGCAATGGTGAAGAGGTTGGCTCTCATCTCGCGAACAAAGACCTTTTCCGCCTCCCGGATGTTGTCGATATAGAAATAGTTTCCGTTTCCGGCGTTGCTGATCTGCTCCATCCGGCCGTCTTTATAATTCCCCATTCCGAATCCCAGAATGGTCAGGTAAATCCCATCCTTGCGTTTTTCCTCGATAAGACGGACCAGTTCGGAAGTTGACGAGGTGCCCACGTTAAAATCACCGTCCGTTGCCAGGATGACGCGGTTGTTGCCCTCCTTGATCAAGTTTCGCAGGGCCGTGTCGTAGGCCAGCCGGATGCCCGCGCCCCCCGCCGTTGAACCGCCGGCTTCGAGGCTGTCCAGGGCCTTCATGATCCGTTTTTTGTTGCCGGCGGGAATGGACGGCAGGACTAGTCCGGCGGAGCCCGCATATGCCGCGACGGCAACCCGGTCCTGATCGCCCAGTTCGTCAAGCAGCAGCTTGAATGACTTCTTCAACAGCGGCAGCTTGTTTCGATCGTGCATGGAGCCGGAGGTGTCGATCAGGAACACCAGGTTGGCGGGTTTCAGGTTCCGGTAATCCAGGCGCTTTCCCTGAAGCCCGATATGGACGAGGCGGTTTACCGGATTCCATGGGCAGGGGCCCGTTTCCGTTGTGATGGAAAACGGGTGTTCACCAACGGGCTCCGGATAATCGTAGTCAAAGTAATTGATCATCTCCTCGATTCGCACGGCGTCTCTGGGCGGCAACGTGTTCATATTGATAAACCTGCGCAGGTTGCTGTAGGACGCCGTGTCCACATCGACCGAGAAAGTGGAAAGCGGATTTTCCACGGTGTTTTTGAAGGTGTTTTCCCGGATGCGGCCGTACTCCTCCGTATTGAAATCCGACCTGATTTCCAGTTTCTCCATTGGCGGGGCGGGGGAAGCGGTCATGGATGCGAGAGTCGTTTTCATACGGCCGGTATCAGGCGCCTCTTTTGGGGAACAGCCGCTCTGGACGCTCCAAAAGGCAAGCAGAAGAGGTAACAGTAAGGGTGCAATAAAAGGTTTTCCGGTTAAACGTGGTATTCTCATTTCGACTCCCCTTGTGTTGCGACGGCGTTCCGTCGGTTTCATCGTGAATCGACCCGCATTTTTAATGAACTCTTGAGTCAATATACTGCTATATGGAGAACAGAGTCATTGGCGGTGCCACTTCACGGCGTCTCCCAGGCCGGCGGGTGAGGTAGACTCGAGTTTTGTCACCTCATCCGCTTGATGGTGCCTTTTCGCGAAAATCGACAGGTGCTAAACCATTTTTATTTATAAAGACCAAGTAAAATAATACAAGAAAAAAAGGTGCCGTTATGATTGCGATGAAGATGAAACCGTTGCTGGTGGCTACAAGATCTTGGCATTTTTCGAGAAATAACGGGGAGAGGGGGCGGTATCCCGGATAGAGAATTGTGAACGGCCGCGCCCCCGGTTTCGTTGAATTGTTTTTGGTCGGCGGCTCACGTCAAGGCCGGGCTGCATACAGCCATCCGTGAGCTTTGACTGCACCCGACCGGAATCGGCGGGTACCGTCCTGGAGTGGTATCTCTTTAGATGGGTGCCGTGTCGAATGAGCGTGGATCGTTGTCGTCTAGGTAGATCTTTACACTGATTTTGATCATCTGATGATCGGACAAAAAGCGGTCATGCAGCTCGAGATCGGCGGAACGCAGAATGTACTGGCGCGAGTACTTGAACTCATCGCGTCCCGCCGCGACAAATGCCCGATCAAAAGGAGACTCCCCGTAACGAGAACTCCAGTATGTCGGTCCGTCGGTGTTGTTGAGATCCCTGAAACCGTTGTCCAGGAAAGCATCGACGGCGGGCTCGTCATACTTCAGGATGTTGGTGTCGCCTATGAGAATCAGGCTCGGATCGAGTTCGTCTTTCTGCGTCCTGAGTGCGCCGCAGAGCTCCTTGGCCTCGGCTTCGCGCTTTCGCCGGTTAACAGTGGAACCGCCGTAATTCGATTTCATGTGCAGGGGGACGATTGTCAGGGTCTTGTTCTCACTCACCTGTTCCCACTCACCCTGTTCGTCCTTTCGCCATATTTTCAGCGGCGAGGTAAAGGTTATCGCATGGGGCGCGCGGTCCCATAGCTTCATGCCGTTTGACTCATGCGACACATTGAGTTTGGTCACTTTCGTGATTTGAGCACGTTCCGTGTTCCACATGACGGCGCAGAGCTGAGACTTGTCGCCACTTGATCTGTTGGGAAGGATCAAGTACTTCCACGGCACCTCCAGATGTTCCTCCAGGAGATAGCAGACCGCATCGAGATCGCAATTTCGCCGCTCGCTTTCCGCCCGGCTCTCGATTACGGGCTGGTTGGGAAAAAGACGAACCTCCTCTCCCGGATCGGTCACATAGATCTCCTGCAGGGCGATGATGTCGACACCCGCCATCTCGATATGATCGGCAAGGGCGTATACGCTCTGCTTTGTATCCTCCCGGTTGGCTCCGGAAAGATGCTCGATGTTCCAACTTGCAATTTGAAGAAAGCTTGAACCCATGAAATCCTCCTTACCCCTAAGAAAAGTTAATAACCGTAACCCTGTTTCCAGTCTTTCAGTAAGCGTATCGATTCGGTGCGTTACATCCTGTAAATGACAACCCAAATTTGACCACATGTGCGGCGGCATCGGGGGGGAATCGGCGGTTATGACGTGCCGTGCCGCAATTCTGGTCAAGCGCGCGTTTTTTCGCCCGTGGGATCAGCACTGTGTACACCCTGCATATTTTATTTTCGCGCGCCTCCCATTGGGTTTTTATTTCGGGGAAAAGAGAATCAAGGAGCCCTCGCGTGCCGCCTCATCACTTGAGTAAGCACAGGATTGAACAAGGGTACCCGCGGGATCAAGTAAACGAATCGCACCGGAACTGTTTCGCAATACACCTTGATTCATGGGAATTTGAAATTTGAAAACTTCCCCGGGATCAACCGGAATTTCGTCTAAGACGAATGCCGTTTCATTTGGAGCGACCACGCGCCACTTTAAAAGGCTTTGAGTCTCATTCGAGGTGTTGATTATCTGAATGAACTCCCTTCCTCCTTCCGGGTTTGGTGGATTTACCATGGCCGCGATGATGCGGAAAGGCAGGTTGGAGGCGTCGATGGGAGTGACCGGGGGCGGGACCGGCTCGGGCGCGGGCTCCGGGGTGACAATTTCGATGACATCGGCACTAATGAACATTGGGAAAAAAGTGCGGATCGATTTCGGCCTGCCCTTGAGCCGGTCCATAAATAAATTATATTCAACACCGTTGATTCTGGTGAGGTTGTTGTATCCTCCCACGCGGCAGCATACCAACCCAAGGGCGATAAGACATTCCGGACTGCACCCCACGAAAAATCCGCCGAGACCTTTGGTAAGTATATGCCCAGTCCCTCCGTCGCCGCCGGGTGCATTCCATTCCAACGCAAGCGTTACTACTTCAGGTATCAGAATCCCTTTTTCAGGCTCTTTGGCTCTTGAGTAGTTGGTGCCCTCATATTTTATCAAATCACCATTTCGTCCTCCGTCGTCGAGGTGATATTTGTACCAGAAATGGTACCCCCCTATTTTATCTTTTGTTTTAGCCTGTTCTCCGACAAAGACATGCTCAAACCCCGATGCGTCGTCCTGTTTGCCACTTGTCCCCATTCTAAACCAGGTTTCCTTGATTATTATCGCAAGATTCGCATCGGATATACGGCGATTTAGCTTTTTCTGTAGATAATTACGTGCGATTTGAATGGGCCGGGTTGGGAGAACGGCATCGATCAAGTCGAGTTCCTCTTGGGACTCATCGTCCCGTACTGTTTCGTTTGCCGCGCGTTCAAGTGCGTAATTGTCGAATAGTTTTTCACAAAGCTTGTATGTATGCATTTTGTGCTCGGGGATTTTTACCTCTTTAAACACCCTGTGCTTGGGGTCTACTCCCGGGGGCTTTTCGTCCACGACAACGAAGCCGATCTGATCATTCTTTTCTTCACCGACCCGCAGGGCCGGTACTCCCGCTCCACTTTGATCTACGTTCCAAATCTTTTGATAAATGGCGTCCATGACGATCTCCTCACATTGTGATTGAAATCAAGTTTTCCCCATCCGTGTTTCCGATATTTTGAACGGGGTGTCCCGGTTACAGCAGATTACCGTCTTTGAGCTTGTCCAGTTGATCCCGAAAGTGCCTCTTCAGCTCTTCGGTCGAATCGTATTCCGTGTGGAAATGCCCGAGTTCCTTGAGCTTCTTCTGAAAGCTCCTCAGCGATATCAGATCATTGAGGTTGATTTCGCTGGTCGAGACGGTGGCATTCCTGAAATAAGTGTAGATAAGTGGTTTGCCGTCGGTTTTAAATTTCTGCCACGCGACCTCGAACTCTTCCTCGGTGTATTTGCCCGTTTTTGTTTTGAACAGGCTGACGAACACGTCGCACTTCCGGATTTTCTGATTGTATTCATCCTGCAGTCGCGTTTCCGACATGGCGTCTATAAAAAGTTCCCAGCGGAAGATCTCAAGGTACAATCCTTGATTGCGCAGACGGTTGTTCTGCCGGTGGAAATAGAACTCGAAGGCATCGCGATCCTCGAGAAGTTCGGATGATGATGCCAGAAAGATCCGAACCGTCTTGATCTCCACATCGTTTCCGTTCCCGTCCCGTTCCTCGTTCCCGGGCTCAGGCTCGGATTGATCGGTGGCCATGGGCGTTGCCGGTTCGCCTTCGTCCGACGAAAAATCCTGGCCTGCCCGCTTCAGCCATTCCTCCAGATTCATTCCGTCGAGCAGTGCAAGAACGCCGACATCGGCGTAATCGGGTGGTTTGGGGCACTCTATAGTAGACTTGCCGCGATTTTTGCGGTCGAGCAGCTCCTTCTGTTCAAACATCGCCGGCTCTTTCATATCGGCACAGGTGTTACAAATGCACGGTACCAATTTCCCAACTTTGTCCTTGAGCCCATGGAAACTGCTGTTCAGAGCGTCCAGGTCGCCGGCGATGACACTGAGCAGCGACATCTTTTCCGGACCTCGACTGCGGAGGGTGATTCCGTTACCCCGTGTGGTTGTTTCCACCAGCACCTGTGTTTCGCCGTGCTCGAACAGCGCGCCGTGCGACCAGCACAGTTCCGGTTGTTTCACGTAGCGGTGCATCCGCACCATCAGCCGACTCACCAAGCCCCTGGGTAGAAACTCGTAGCGGTACGTCAGAACCAGGTCGCCCAGTGCGGCCCAATCAGCCAGCTCTTCAGGTTTTGAAGGCGACAGGTGCTGGGGAACCAGCCAAGTCTCCCCGTTCGTGTCCGGCAGCCGGTAACAGAGCTCGAACCGGACCATCAGTTCTCTCAGCTCCACGTCCTTTTCCGCATAGCCACGGCCCGTCCACAAACGGTCGCAGTCGGACAGTGTGAAACGGCCCAGTTTCGATTTCACCTCCTCGTCGTCCAGAATACGAAACACCGCGTCCGTTACCCACTGGTTTTGCAGGAAAACCGTGCGACGCAGCAGTGGCGTTTGCTGAAAGTGCAGGAACACGCCCAGATCGTGCAGGTACTGGCTCAGGTGCAGCGCCTTGTCGTGGTCCGGTTCAAGGTGGCGTTCGTAAACAGTGAAATATTCGTCCAGCGGGATGTGGGGCCGAGATTGAGCCAACTCTTTCAAATCTTGTCGAATAGCGACCCATTTGGCCGGCACTTTGTCGCCAATGTGGGGCAAGTCCCGGGCGAAGTGTTCCACCGCCCGGCGCAGGCTGTCCGCTGCGTCCCGATGTTCCAGATTGCCCCGATGAACCACCTGTACGTTGGAAAACCGCCCTTTAATGCCCGCCTCGTCGATCTGTTTGCTCCGGCCGCCCTTTTCATTCTGAAAGATCAGCAGCGGGCTGCCTTCGCTGAGGGTTTCGACCACCTCAAGCCAGAATTTGAAACCCTCGTCATGGATCGAGCGGTGATCGCTCCGTGTGTCGTCGACCAGTACGTACAGGGAACGCCTGGTCAGAAAGAACTGGTGGGTGGCGTGATAGATCTGTTGGCCTCCGAAGTCCCATGTGTTGAGCCGGAAAGTGCGTTTGTTTGGTATGGGAAATTCATGGCGGTGGATGTCGATACCGCGAGTGGTTTCCTCTTCGACTGGTAGGTTCATTTTGGGGAGAAACAAGCGTCGGAGGAGGCTGGTTTTGCCTGCCCCGCCCTCGCCGATGATCAGCAGTTTGGCTTCAAACAGCTGGTCCACGCCCTGGGCATCGATTTCCCGGAAGAAGTTAAGCACTGCTTCCGGCCCCTGAGACGCCACCTCGGACGATGGGTGTGTCAGCGGACAGTCCTTTAAATAGATGCCGGGTCTACTGCCACTGAAGGTAGACCATTTGGCCGGCAAACCGGCCATAATAAATGATTTCAAAGGGGACAAGTCCGCTACCCCGGTATTTGCGATGTTTAGTTTCGAGAGCGGTAAGTGCGCCAGTGGACCGACCGTCGTAATTCGTTTGTTGGATTTGAGTTCAAGAGTGACAAGGCTCGGTAGGTGTTGGGCGATGGCCATTACGCCTTCGTTCCCGATGCCATTAATCGAGAGATTGAGCGAAGTGAGATTTCCGAGGTTCTTGGCGATAGACCTTGCGCCTGCATCGCCTATCAGGTTTCTCGATAGATTGAGCGAAGTGAGATTTCCGAGGTTCTCGGCGATAACCCTTGCGCCTGCATCGGCTACTTGGTTGTTCGACAGATTGAGTGAAGTGAGCTGGCTGAGATTCTCGGCGATAGCCCTTGCGCCTGCATAGCCTACTTGGTTGGACGGCAGATTGAGTGAAGTGAGCTGGCCGAGGTTCTCGGCGATAGCCCTTGCGCCAGCATTGCCCACTTGGTTGCCGGATAGGTTGAGATAAGTGGACTGCTCAAGGTTTTTGGAGATAGCCTTTGCGCCAGCATCGCCCACTTGGTTGTCCCACAGAGCGAGCGAAGTAATCTGGCCGAGGTTCTCAGCGATAGCCTTTACGCCTGCATCGCCTACCTTGTTTCTCGCTAAATTGAGTGAAGTGAGCTGGCCGAGGTTTTTGGCGATAGCTATTGCGCCAGCATCGCCCACTTGGTTGTCCCATAGAACGAGTGAAGTGAGCCGGCCGAGGTTTTCAGCGATATCCCTTACGCCTATATCGCCTATCTGATTGCGCCACAGATCGAGTGAAGTGAGCCGGCCGAGGTTCTGGGCGATAACCCTTGCGCCTGCATCGCCCACTTGGTTGTCCGATAGTTTGAGTGAAGTGAGCCGGCCGAGGCTCTTGGCGATAACCATTGCGCCTGCATCGCCCACCTGGTTTCTCGACAGATTGAGCGAAGTAAGCTTACCGAAGTTTTCGGCGATAGCTCTTGCGCCTGCCACGCCTATCTGGTTGTTCGCCAGATTGAGCGAAGTGAGTTGATCGAGGTATTTGGCGATTGCTGCAACATCTTCGCGTTTCAGGCTAATCCCCAATAATGTGAGCTCTTGTAGGCGTTTGAGTTCTGACAACTCGTGGGGCAGGCCGGATAGATCGTTGGTTAAATGGTACACAACATGCCCTTGAAGTTCCTGGGGCCAGTATTCCGGCTGTTCTGACAGCCAAGTGATACCATGCCCCAAAAGTACAAAGTCGGTCGTTTGCTCGTTGCTGAGTCGATTCAGCAGGTCGGGCAACTCGTCCACGGAAATGCGATGCAGAGTCGATCCTTCCATCATTTTACGAAGTCCCCCTACGTTCAACAGTGAATTCAAGGATAGCTCCCGTGCTTTTAGTCATGCTTTATCGTCCCGTTTCAGTGGTTGCCGATTTGTTTGATCCGCCTCCATTTGTTTTCGTGCTTCACCTCGCCGGCTAGCCTCCTTGGTATACTCGCACCGGGATGGGGTGAAACCGCTCTAAAAAAAATACAGCAACTTACCAATATATAAGGAAATTGTAAAGAGGCGTCCGAATGATCCAACATGGGAAGATGGTATAATGGGGGTGGGCCGGTTTGTTGAAAATCTCGGCAATTGCCGTGAATAGTTGAATATCAACTAACCAGAGGAATTGATCTGTTTTATCGTGGTGAATTTCCTGCAACTGCCATATGTCTGTCCCGCAGAGGAAAAAGAGGGATAAGCCGAACCGGAGTTCCAGGCCTCAACGCGAAGCCGCAAAGCGTACACGGACTCGATTGAACATAAAGACGTTAAAGCGCAGTTTATAGGCATTGACGACGTTAATCAACAACTCGCTGCCGTTTTCCCAACCTGCTTAAAATACCGCCCGGGAATCAATATACCCCCTTTGAGCGACATAGTATTTATATCAAGGCAAAACCACTCTAACCCTGCGTCATCTACGGAACTGCAAAATTCTATGTCGCCGGAAAGGCGTATACTCGGTTATGTTGCCGGAATGGTTTGATCCATGAATATTGAAAGAAGCGATTCTTTACGCCCCTTGAACCCCCTGGAATCCTTGTTGACCAAACACATCTTTATTAATGGGGAGCATATCCGGATAAGCTTGTTCGGAATTCCAACCAATTTCCGTCCTTTGAGGTGTCCGTAAAAATAAACCGGTTGCGGTCTGATTTTTGGGTCGTGATGATAGTTGCGTAAATACGGCTGGTTATCGCTATGTGTGTGGTTTTGCCGATCAATATTTGAAAAAATGAACCGTTCCCGCCTTTATTCCGGTCCGTAATTTCGGACCGCCGCTCCCCTCCGGAAAAACCGATTTTTCGCACCCGATTTTATAACTGCTGGATAATAAACCAAATAAACAAAAGTTGAATCAGCCGGCACGGATGTTGATATATGCATTGCCACTGTTTGAACTTTGTTAGCGAATTGCCCCGGATATGGGCACACCAATAAAGGTTTCAAGTTTAAGGAGAAGAACCGAATGTCCAAGAAGATGAAGACCATGGACGGTAACACGGCAGCCGCCCATGTGGCATACGCCATGAGTGAGACCGCGGCCATCTACCCCATCACCCCCTCGTCCACCATGGGCGAGATCGCCGACGAATGGGCGGCTGAAGGCCGGAAGAACATTTTCGGCCAGACCGTAAAGGTCCGTCAGCTCCAGTCCGAGGCAGGCGCCGCCGGTGCAGTACACGGCGCCCTGGCCGGAGGAACCCTTACCAGCACCTTTACCGCCTCCCAGGGCCTCCTCCTCATGATCCCCAATATGTATAAGATAGCCGGAGAGCTCCTGCCGGGCGTGTTCCACGTATCCGCAAGGGCCATCGCTGCCCACGCCCTCTCCATCTTCGGCGACCACCAGGACGTCATGGCCTGCCGCCAGACCGGTTTCGCCATGCTGGCCGAAGCCTCCGTTCAGGAGGTCATGGACCTCGCGCTGGTGGCCCACCTCGCCTCCATCGAGTCCTCTGTTCCCTTCCTCAGCTTCTTCGACGGTTTCAGGACCTCCCACGAGATCCAGAAGATCGAGACCATCGATTACGAGGATATGGCCGGACTCGTGAACTACGAGAAGATCGAGGCCTTCCGCGCCCGCTCCATGAACCCCGAGCACCCCGATGTGCGCGGTACCGCCCAGAACCCCGATATATATTTCCAGGGCCGCGAGGCAGCCAACAACTACTACGACCGCCTGCCCGCCATCGTGGAAGAGTATATGGACAAGGTCAGCGCCCTCACCGGTCGTACCTATAAGCCCTTTGACTTTGTCGGCGCCCCCGATGCAACGGATGTTGTGATCGCCATGGGTTCCGGCTGCGAGGCCATCGAGGAGGTGGTGAACCGCCTCACCGCCGAGGGCAGGAAGGTCGGCCTTATTAAGGTACGCCTCTTCCGTCCCTTCTCCGCAAAGCACTTCCTCTCGGCCCTTCCCGAGTCGGCAAAAAGGGTAACGGTTCTGGACCGCACCAAGGAGCCCGGCGCGCTGGGCGATCCCCTGTACCAGGACGTCTGCACCGTGTTCTTTGGACAGAAGGATGTCCCCCAGGTGCTCTCCGGCCGCTACGGCCTCGGTTCCAAGGAGTTCACCCCCGCCATGATCAAGGCGGTTTACGACAACATGGCGGCCGCGGCCCCCAGGGAGAAGTTCACCGTGGGTATCGAGGACGACGTGAGCCACACCTCGCTTCCCATAGCCGAAACCCTGGACACAACCCCAGGCGGCACCGTTCAGTGCAAGTTCTGGGGCCTTGGTGCAGACGGAACGGTGGGCGCCAATAAGCAGGCCATCAAGATCATCGGCGACAACACCGACATGTACGCACAGGGGTACTTTGCATACGACTCCAAGAAGTCCGGCGGCATCACCATCTCCCACCTGCGTTTCGGCGAGGAGCCCATCCAGTCCACCTACCTGGTGAACGCGGCCGATTACATCGCCTGCCACAACCCCAGCTACGTGAACCTCTACGATATCCTGGACGGCATTAAAGAGGGCGGCACCTTTGTCCTCAACTGCGCATGGGACGAGGCGGCTCTCGAGGAGAACCTCCCCGCCGCCATGAAGCGTTGCATCGCCGAAAAGAACCTCAGGTTCTTCACCGTGGACGCCGTGAAGATCGCATCCGAGGCGGGCCTTGGCGGACGCATCAACATGATCATGCAGACCGCCTTCTTCAAGCTGGCGGACGTGATCCCCTTTGACGAGGCCGTTGCCCACCTCAAGGCCGGCATCAAGTCCGCCTACGGCAAGAAGGGCGACAAGATCGTCAATATGAACAACGCCGCCGTGGACAACGCCGTGGACGCCATCAAGAGCGTTTCCGTTCCCGTTGCCTGGAAGGACCTGGAGAACGAGGCCCCCGCCGAGTCCGATGCACCGGACTACGTAAAGAACATCATGCGTCCCGTGCTGGCACAGAAGGGCGACGACCTGCCCGTCTCCGCCTTCAGCATCGACGGCACCATGCCGCTGTCCACCTCCCGGTACGAGAAGCGCGGCGTTGCCATCGACGTACCCGAGTGGATCGCCGCCAACTGCATCCAGTGCAACCAGTGTACCTTTGTCTGCCCCCACAGCGCCCTGCGCGTTGTCACGGCAACCGAGGAGGAGTTGGCCGGCGCGCCCGAGACCTTCGCCACCTTCGAGGGCAAGGGCAAGGATCTGGCGGGCCTCCGCCTCCGAATCCAGGTCAGCACCCTGGACTGCCTGGGCTGCGGCAACTGCGCCGATATCTGTCCCGCCAAGGAGTCCGCGCTGGTGATGAAGCCCATCGCTACCCAGACCGCCGAGCAGGTTCCCAACTTCGAGTTCTCCGAGACCGTCTCCTTCAAGGAGATCGGCAAGCGCGACTCGGTGAAGGGCAGCCAGTATCGTCAGTCCCTTATGGAATTCTCCGGCGCATGCTCCGGCTGCGGCGAGACCCCCTACGTGAAGGTGCTCACCCAGATGTTCGGCGAGCGCATGGTGATCGCCAACGCCACGGGCTGCTCCTCCATCTGGGGCGCCTCCGCACCCTCCACCCCCTACTGCGTGAACAAGGACGGACACGGTCCCGCCTGGGGCAACTCCCTGTTCGAGGACGCGGCGGAGTTCGGTTTCGGCGTGAACATGGCCGTTGACCATAGAAGGGATCGCCTCGCGGAAAAGGCCGCCAAGGCTGCCGAGAGCGCAACCGGCGACCTCAAGGAAGCCCTCGAGGGATGGCTTGAAAACAAGGACGATGCCGAAGGCTCCAAGGCGTGGGGCGACAAGCTCGCCTCCGCCCTCGAAGGCGCCGAGGATATCGACCTGGTACAGATCGCCTCCATGAAGGACCTCTTCACCAAAAAGTCCATGTGGATCTTCGGCGGCGACGGCTGGGCGTACGACATCGGCTTCGGCGGCGTGGACCACGTGCTGGCGTCGGGCGAGGATGTGAACATCCTGGTCATGGACACCGAGGTCTACTCCAACACCGGCGGCCAGTCCTCCAAGGCGACTCCCCTGGGCTCCATCGCCAAGTTCGCGGCGGCGGGCAAGGTTACCGGCAAGAAGGACCTCGGCCGCATGGCCATGACCTACGGTTACGTGTACGTGGCATCCGTTGCCATGGGCGCCAACAAGCAGCAGATGATGAAGGCCTTCAAGGAGGCGGAAGCCTACAAGGGCCCCTCGCTGATCATCTGCTACGCCCCCTGCATCAACCAGGGTATCAAGAAGGGCATGGGCAAGACCCAGGTCGAGCAGAAGCTGGCGGTGAACTCCGGCTACTGGCCCCTCTACCGCTTCAACCCCGAGCTGACCGCCCAGGGCAAGAACCCCTTTGTCCTTGAGTACAAGGCTCCGGACGGCTCCCTCCAGGAGTTCCTGTCCGGTGAAAACCGCTTCGCCATGCTCGAAAAATTCCACCCCGAAGTCTCCAAGAGGCTCCGCGAGCGGATCGAGAAGGATTACGAAGAGCGTTACCACATGCTCAAGTACATGTCCGAAGCGGACAACTGGTAGGACCCCCGGCCCGGTAGCGGCGAACGCACCCCGTTCGGGCGCGGCCCCCGCTGCCGGGATCTCCACCGCTTAAAAAACCCTGTTCCAAAGGTGTGAAAAGTTCGCGGAACAGGGCGTAACAATGGGCAGTGGATTTTAGAGGCCCCGCGCTCCCGAAAGGAAATCGCGATTCTCCCCCCTTGAGGAAGTGCGGGGTCCTTTTTAAAACGCCTTCTTTTGGAATCTTTCCAGGGCGACCGGACAAACCGGATTCAGTCGAAAATCCGGATCAGCGGCATCACCGGTACATGGGAAAAACACGAGTGAAGGCGATAGGTACGACTTAATTTACCCCCCGCACGGCACAGGGGGCGAGGGCGGAAGAAAAGCCCTTGTCCCCGAAGCCTGCGGTTAATATCAAGCTTTACAAAGGTTAAACAAGAGAGGAGTTTCATCCATGTATTCCCTGCTTGCATTAGCGCCCATCATCACGGTTTTCTTTTTCCTGGTTATCTTGCGCTGGCCCGCCAAAAAGGCCATGCCCCTTGCCCTGGTTGTTGCAACGGTATTGGCCGCCTTCGTATGGAAGGTTCCGGGCACCATTATCATGGCCTCGATTATACAGGGGTTGGCCATCGTGGTCGCCATCCTATGGATCGTGTTCGGCGCCTTGTTGATGCTGAACGCCCTTACCAACAGCGGGGCCATCGCGGCCATCCGTAAGGGCTTCATGGACATCACCCCGGACCGTCGCCTCCAGGCCATGATCATCGCCTGGACCTTCGGCGCCTTTATCGAGGGCGCGGCAGGGTTCGGAACTCCCGCAGCCATCTGCGCGCCGCTCCTCATGGCCCTCGGCTTTCCCGCAATGGCGGCCGTTACCGTGGCCCTGACCATCCAGTCGACCCCCGTATCCTTCGGTGCTGTCGGTACCCCCATCCTCCTGGGTGTGAAGACCGGTCTGGACAACCCCATGGTTCACGACCTCCTGGCCAAGAGCGACATCGCCTTCATGGATTACATCTTCGAGATCGGTCGTAACGTGGCCCTGACCCACGGTATCATCGGTATCATGATCCCCACCTTCCTCTCTGTTCTCCTCACCCGCTTCTTCGGTAAGGAAAAATCCTGGGCAAAGGGCCTCGAGGTGCTTCCCTTCGGTATCTTCGCAGGTCTCGCACTCACCGTTCCCTACGTTCTGGTTGCATGGTTCCTCGGTCCCGAGTTCCCCTCGCTGATCGGCGGCCTCGTGGGTCTCGCCATCGTTGTGATGGCCGCCCGCGCCAACTTCCTCACCCCCAAGACCACCTGGGATTTCGAGGAGCGCGTTAAGTGGGACTCGAGCTGGATGGGTACCTGGACCCCCGACTTCGCCGACGCTCCCAAGCACATGACCCTTTTGAAGGCATGGGCCCCCTACGTACTCGTGGGCCTCTTCCTGGTTCTCTCCCGTAAGGTTGCATTCATCAAGAGCGCGCTTGTTTCCGTATCCATCCCCGTGACCAACGTTTTCGGCACCGGCATCGGTTACGCCATCAAGCCCCTCTACGTTCCCGGTTTCATCTTTGTACTGGCCGTTGTCTGCGCTTACTTTATCCAGCGCATGAAGTTCGACGACCTCAAGAGCGCTGCCTCCACCTCCCTGAAGACCACGGTACAGGCTTCCTTCGCACTCGGTTTCGCCATTCCCATGGTTCGTGTATTCATCAACTCCGGCGAGAAGTTCAACGCTTCCGGCCTTGCCTCCATGCCCCTCGAGCTGGCCAACGGCGTTGCCGAGCTGGCGGGTTCCACCTGGACCGGTTTCGCGGCCGTGATCGGTGCCCTCGGCGCCTTTATCGCGGGCTCCAACACCGTGTCCAACATGATGTTCTCCCTCTTCCAGTTCGGCGTGGGTACCCAGATCGAAGCACCCCAGGCCATTATCGTTGCCCTCCAGGCAGTGGGCGGGGCCGCCGGTAACATGATCACCGTGCACAACGTTGTGGCCGCCGCAGCCGTGGTCGGCCTCATGGACCGCGAGGGCGAGATCATCAGAAAGACCCTGATCCCCCTGACCTACTACCTCCTGGCTGCCGGCGTCATCGGTACCGTGATGGTCAACATCGGATGGGGTGTTCTCCTCAAGTAGTACCACTGCTGGTAAAAAGATCCTGAAGTAGTACCGCTGTACAAGTAAAAAACATCCTGTAGTACGTATGGCAGTGGAAAACAGGGGGAAGCCGAAAGGTTTCCCCCTGTTTGTTTTGGGTGCGCCCGGCAGTAACAGGCTGCATAACTGCGGATAAGCGAAGACTGCGAGTGTGTAACCAGCAATGGTTGGGCTTGAAGGAAGCGTTAGGGGGAACGCCACATAGCGTAAGGGAAGTTATTTCGACATCATGGGAGATAGGCGTGCACAATGATTGGTGTAAAGCAGCATGCCAAAAATCCCAAGGTCTCGATTCCATTGTGTCGCTATCAATAAAAGGTACTACCGGTGTGGCGGGACTATCGGGCGTATTGTTAACCCCCATTTAATGGATGTCGTGGGAACGGTATTCTGAATAGTGAAAGATACTTCATTGACTTTTTCTGATGCCGACACAAATGCCGATTTCCCCGTCATCGCAGTGAATTGCGGAGTTGGTGTCCACTAATATCAGGATATTGCCGTCGGCGCTCACCTGGCCCTTGAAATCGGTATCGTTGATGGTGACGTTCCCGTTCGATGCAACGGAATAGGACCTTGTATCGCCCGAGGGGGCATTGTCGGAGGTGGCAATATCAACGGCGGTCAGCGTTTCCTTGCCGTCGAAGTTGAATACCGTCAGTGCCGTCCAGGGAACCATGGGTAAGTCGATGTCATATTGGGCGACCAGGTACTCTCCCGAAAGGCTTGCGTTGGACATGCCCGATGATGTTTTTAGGCCGATCATAAGGCCGATCTCGCCGTCGTCGGAAATCGCTTTGGCATTGGTGTCGACGAAAAGGACTACGTTGCCGTCGGCGCTTACCTGCCCCTCTAAATCGGTGCCGTTAAGGGTGAGGCTCCCGTCCGAGGCGACTGAATAAAGTGCGTTTGAGGTTGAAGGGTTATTGTCCGATGTGCTGATATCCTTGGCGATTACGGTTCCTGACGTGTAGAAGTCAAACTCCGTCAGTGCCGTCCAGGGATCCATGGGTTTATCGATATCGTACTGTACAACCAAGTAATTGCCGTTCAATTTGGCATTGGACATGCCGGATGAACGCTTTACGCCAACACTGATTCCGATCTCTCCGTCGTCGAAATGGGTGCGGGAATCGGTGTCGGCCAGGAGCAGAACGTTGCCGTCGGCGCTCACCTGTCCCGCAAAATCCGTGCTGGGGATATTGACGCTCCCGTCCGAGCCGACGGAAAAAGGCTTTGTTTCATGGGACAGGATATTATCCGAGGTGGCGTTGTCCTGGGCAGTGATTGTTCCGGAGTCGTGGAAGTTGAACTGTCCCAGGGACGTCCAGGGATCCATGGCTCGGTCGATATCGTACTGGGCCACGCAATATTCACCGGTCATGCCGGCTTCCCCCCGGGGGATCTGGAAACTGTCGATATTGGAAATGGGGCCGGGCCCTTCGTCGTTATAATGCTGAACTGCAACGTAGAATGCAGCGCCCTCCCATAGCGTGGCCGACAGGCTTGTCCGGTTGGCCATATCCAAACTCTCCACATATTCCATTCCGGGATAGGGCGCGGCGAAAAGGGTGTAGCCGGTTGCGCCCACTGCGGTGTCCCAGGAAATCGTGACCTTGGTGCCGCTGGTCGCCGTTGTTACCGTGACCGGTTGCGGTTGGCTCTGCTGGGAGTTGAAAAATGGCGTCCCATCCGTCTGGAACCACCATTTCCCGGACAAGGTACTGTTCGAGATATCGTGGGGGGATGGCGAATCGATATCATCGATGCGCATAACTGCGTAGAATCCGTCACAATTGCGCCACACCACAAAACTACCCGAGTTATCGGGATCTTGGGAATCACAATATCCATCGCAGATGGGGCCTATCCATCCATGAGTGAAACTGTAGGCCGAAGCATCCGAGAGCTGGTCGATATCGTTAACGCCTGTGGCGTGTGCAACGACGGATGTAGTATCATGGAACATGCCGCCACCGTAAAACCACCCCTTGTTAATCGTATTGATCGACCAGGAAACGGCAACACCGTTGATCCCGTCGCCGATGATCATGTCAATGGGAGCCCCATCGACCCAGTGCGTGATATTCCCCTCAATAACTTCCGCATGGCCTTCGTCTGATATTCCGGAGAGCGCCAAGACGATGATCATTGCAGAATTTATAACAAACAACTTCATCTTCTTCAGGAGCATTTTTCACCTCTCATTTCATATGCGGCTCGTGAGTTGGTCTTTCCATGCCTTGTCGATACAGGAACGGATCGATGAGACATTTAATCAGTCATTTTCACATTAAGAAAAGATTTTGTATAACACAAAGTTTGCTTTAATGCTACTTCCTTCCCCCAGGGCGATCGCAAGTAACCTTGGCAAGCCCAATAGCTGTGGCCTGATCTGCTGCAATCAATGGCCGCGAAGGTGTAACGACATGAATCCATTGATTTGATAATCTACATGCGATTGCCTTGCCCCCTTTTATTGTCAAAAGGGCAAAATATGAAGCAGTAGTTTCCGTTTTTAATTATATAGTTCCATGATTCTTGAAAATGAGAAAGGGTTTCGAGCAGTTGATAGCTTAGCTGTTGTGGGAGGAACGACAAAAGTGGAGGGGGCTGTCAATGCCGACTTTCGGCGGGTTTGGGGCGTAGTAAGATATTGTTTTTGTCCTGATCGAAATAGAAATCGAACAGGGATAGAAAGTTCATCCCCAACAGTCCCTTCATGGGGGAACGCTCGGAAGCGTATACGTCGGAAACCGATGCGATGGGGTTCTGCACCAGGGCATTTCCAATGGAGATGGAGTCGACCCTGATCACGGATCGCCTGACGTGTCCGCCCGCCGTTCTGAAGTTTCGTTCTCCCAGTTCCGTTATCGAACCGTAGGGCAGCTCTTCCACGATGGAAGCGGCAAGGCTGCAATAGGTTGCCCCCGTATCGATCAGCAGGAGCGTTTCAACCTCGCCGTTGATGATCGACTTTACGTAAAACTGGTTCTTCCTTTTGATCACCGGAACGACGATAAGGCCGTCGTCTTCCCGTTCCTTTTGAACCTGTTGAATCAGGGCCAGGGCCTCCCGGTTTCCGGAATCGCTCAATAGAACCTCCTCGGCAAGGTTCACGGCCTCGTCTTCCCGGTTGAACATCAGGTAAAGGCGTGCCAGTCCCAGTTGAAAACCGGCCGTATTTTCAAGGTCCCTCTGTAGAAAGTTTTCAAAAAATCCCATCAGCTTGCCCCATTCCTTTTTTGCGGAAAGGGCGCGTATCCGGTTTTCGATAATATTGATCGCCTTGGCCCTCAGGTCGGCCTCCACGCCCGGGTCGTCTGTATAAAAGAGGGAATCCATGTAGAGGTCGTAGGCGGCAAGGGGGCGGTCTATGGCGGTGTAGATGCTCGCCTTCATGTCCACGGCGTTCATGTGATGGGGATCGAAATCAAGGTATGCGTCGATGGTGTCCAGCGCCTTCTGGAAATACCCCCTTTTCGTGAGATCGTTCGTGATTTCACGAAGGAGGTTTTGAAGGAGGGTAACGGCCCCGGGATAGTATTCGCCGAGGGCGTCCTCATTTTCCTGGACAAATATGATGAGGTTTCCGAGGTCCCTGTTGTGATAGAGGGTTACGCCCTTTTGCATAAGAGTCGTGGACGGATCGGATTCCTTCGGGGAAGGGGGCTTGCCTGCGCCCTTTGCTTTTAACGAGGCGGAAGCGGGCTTGTCCGAAGTCGTGCCCGGGGCCGTGACGTGGGGGGAACGTTCCGAACGATCCGGAGGCATGGCGTGGGTTGGTTGCTCCGATTGACCCGAGGGGAGGGTTGCGGTGTTTTTTCCGCGTTCGGTTTTTTCCGGGAGGCTATGGGAAATGTCGACGGAACCATTATCTGAAGTGGTGACGACGGAAGGCGTATCCCCAGGGAGAAAGCGCCTGCTTCCGGAAAAATCACCCAGGAGCGCGTGGAGCCACCAGCCCGCCCAGAGTCCGAAAAGAAGCACCACAAGGTGTGAAAAAAATCGCTTTCCAACCGCTTTTGACATTTTCCGCCCGTATCGTCCGTTCCATGGTTGCCTGGATAAATCGAAATTCCGGGAGCATATCGTCTCCCCACTCGAAATGGTCCCTATGAACAACGATCAGCTTTTCAGAGTTTTCTTTTCCGCCGCTTCCTCCTGAATTATCGAAAAAACATCCCCGGGTCCACACCGAATCGAGCCGAGAGTTTTTCAATATGGGTGACGGTCAAATTCCGATCTCCGCTCAGTATGAGGGATATTAAGGCGGGGGAACCGATTTCCTCCTTCAGGTCCTTTGCCTTGAGGCGGTGCTGATCCATTAGAAGGCGCAGGGCCGAGATTCCGGTGTCCAGGGCGGCTGCCTCCCTCTCAAACGCGACTACCTCCGGGTTCTGGTCCTCGTATCGGGTGATGGCATCGGCCACCAGGTCGATGAGCGGATTCAGGTGGGATTCGTCACCCGCCATTTCGAACAGATGGTCAAGGAGCGCCTCGGCCCTGTCGCAGTCTGTATCGTTTTGGATATTGAGGATGCCGGCCGCCTCGGTGGCAAACACCTGAAAGGCATCAACAACCTTCTCAAAGTCTTTCCTCATGGCTACCCCCTCCCGAGACCATCAAGAATCTTGTCGTATTCAGCGTGGGTGACAATGTGTTTAACGTAAAATTTCATTGTTTCAAAGTTGATGTAGGCGATTACGCGAAGCTCGTTTCCGCCCACATCGATAGTCCACCATCCCTCCCGGTACTTGACATTGTCGAGGGACTGGAAGACGGCACGCATTGCGTTCGGGGAGTCAAAATTGCTGCTCTTGAGCTCCTGGAATAAATCCAAAAGCGCTTTACGCTGGTTTGGGTGCTTTTTCGCAGCTTCAACAAATCTGCTCTTCTTGATCACATGCATCTCGATCTCCCCGATTTTAAGTATACCATAACACCGGCCTGAATAGTTTACAATATGTAAAAAATAGCCGGGTGTTCGGGTTCTCGTTGATGGGAATAGCACGGTATTTTTGTTCTAATCCCGAGAGGCTGGAGGAGATGCGTTTTCCGTCATCCGAACATAATCTGGAAGCGCTTTGGGTATCTGTTTCGTTGCCGGACTATTTCAATACACAGCGATCGAATCGGAGAGCATGGGAACCCCCCTTGACTGATCGTATACGATTATGCTATCGATTAAATAATTGTATACGATTATATCAAGTGTGCTTTTTACTGTTCAGAGCCTTTAGAGTATTAAACTCAGATTTCGACGTTCGTACGGAAACGGTTGTTTGCTCACCATGCCGACGCACTGTTCGCACCGGAGTCACTGTTAAGGAAAACTCCTGAATCGCCTTTAAGAGCAAGTGATGTCGAGATCCGAAAGATTGGTTAAAGAAGTTGATCTGTAATGAAGATTTTGAAATCCATGGGAACCGCGATCCGTATTCCTTCAGCTCTTGTATTGAGTATCCCGATAGCTGCCCCGAGTGTCGCCGCGCCGAAATGGACATCCTGTTTTTACCGGTTTTCGGGAAGATTATGGATGATATCAATGGAGGTACAACCATGCCGGAAACAACGATGTTGAAAGAGGTTGAAAACAACTCTCCGCTCCCGGGTGAAGACCGGATCGGAAGAATTCTTGCGCGGCACCGGGAGGCCGAACCCCATGTCTGTGTTGTACGGGCAAGGGCTGTGACCGAATCATACGCGGAAAATCACGGCGCCCCCGCCGTTATCCGGAAAGCCGCGGCATTCAAAAAGATCTGCGAAACGATTCCGGTAAAGATCCATGACGATGAGCTGATCGTGGGCGCATCCGGGGCATATCGAAAATCCGCCGGCATCAGCCCGGATATCTCATGGCGGTGGATCGAGGAGGAGATCGAAGACATTGGAAAAAGGGACCAGGACCCGTATGCGATCGGCGAAGCGGAACTCCGGGAGTTGATGGAGGAGATTCTGCCGTTCTGGAAGGGCAAATCCATCGAGGAGGCTTTTCTTGCCGGGCTTCCAAAGGAAACTGCGGATATCGCGGTGGATACGGGCATCGTCGACAACGATTCGAAATGGAGATGTGCCGTCGGTGAAATAACGCCGGATTACCAGGATATTCTCTTCGTCAGGGGATTCAACGGAGTTATCGGGGATGCCCGGGACAAGCTCGCCGGGCTGGATCTAACGATTCCGGAAGATATCGAAAAATCGCACTTTTACCATGCCGTGATCCAATGCGCCGAAGGCATCGCCTTGCTGGGCGAGCGGTATGCCGAAAAGGCCGAAGAGACGGCTTTCGCGGAAAAAGATCCCGAGCGAAAGAAGGAACTCGTCGACATCGCCAAAAATTGCCGGCATGTTCCCGGAAATCCCCCCGAAAATTTCCGCCAGGCCATACAGATGGTCTGGAGCGTCCAGTTGGGGAGCACCCTCTTCGAAAATGCGGTGGCCCTCAATCTGGGGCGTTTCGATCAATATATGTACCCGTTTTACGTCCGGGATCTGGAAAGGGGAGAGATCACCGGGGAGGAGGCCCAGGAGCTGATCAACTGCCTGTGGATCAAGCTGTCGGAATGGATCTGGTTCGTGTCGAAAAACACGGCCGCCTATTTCGCGGGATACAACGCATTCCAGAACCTTACCGTGGGCGGGAAAAAATCGGATGGAACGGACGGTACCAACGATATTTCCCATATGTGCCTGCGGGCCACCGCCCGGGTGCATACCCATCAGCCCGGTTTGAGTGTCCGGGTTCATCCGGATTGCCCCGGCGATTTTCTCCGGGAGGTTTGCGAACTGGTGAGGGAGGGAACGGGGTTTCCGGCGATTCACAACGATCGCATGGGAACCCAGATGCTCACGGCGGCGGGGCTTTCCCAGGAGGACGCCATGGACTGGAGCAACTGCGGATGCGTCGTGCCCCATTCGCGTAAAATCAGCGAATGGACTTCCGCCTGCAATATCAACCTGGCGGCCGGAGTTGAATTTGCCCTGAACAACGGAAAGAGCCGGATCAACGGTATACAGTTTGGTGTGTCCACCGGCGAACCGGATGCCCTGGGGGATTTCGAGGCCGTGAAGGAGAGTTACTTTGCGCAGCTCAGGCACATGATCCGACACGGGGTTATCGCGACCCTCGTTGCCCAGAAGGTTCAGGCCGAACGGGCCCCACGTCCCTATTTTTCCGCTTTTACCGAAGGCTGTATGGAAAAGGGCCGCGATGTCGCGCAGGGGGGCGCCCTCTACAACGTGGGCCCCGTCCTCACGGGAATCGGTATCGCCGATGCGGTGAACTCCCTTGCGGCCGTGAAGCACCTTGTGTTCGACAGTAAAACAGTCGATCTCAAGACCCTGTGCGAGGCCCTGGACAGGAACTGGGAGGGCTTCGAAAACCTGAGAAAAGCAGCCCTGGCATGCCCGAAGTTCGGTAACGACGACGATTATGTGGATCTGTTCGCCGTGGAGGTCAGTAATTTCTATCACCGGGAGATCAACCGTTACAGGGATATTTACGGCAGCAGGTTCAACTCGGCGTTCATGGGCATCTCGAACTATATACCGGCGGGCAAGGCCGTGGGCGCAACCCCATGCGGAAGGAGTGCCGGTGAACAGTTGACCGAGGGGTGCTCCCCCCATGCCGGAACGGATGTGACGAGCCCCACCGCCGCCATGCGCTCCACCGCCAAAATCAACCACGGAAGGCATTCCGGCGGAACCCTTTTGAACATCAAGCTCTCGCCGGACACCTTGAAAACCCGGAACGACCTGAACAAGCTCGCCGGACTGATCCGGGGGTATTTCGAACTGGATGCATTCCATGTCCAGTTCAACGTGTTCGACAGGGAAAACCTGCTGTCCGCTCAGAAATCACCTGAACGGTACAAGCATCTGCTGGTCCGGGTTGCCGGTTACAGCACAAGGTTCGTTACCCTGTCAAAAGAGGTGCAGGACGCCATTATCCAGCGAACCTCCTATTCATCCTTCTGATCCGGCCCGCCGGAAGGAGGGTGGGCGTATTTGAAATGAATCTCTTTCGGATAGGATAAAATATGTTTTTCGACATTCAGCGCTGGTGCCTCCATGACGGTCCCGGCATAAGAACGACACTCTTTTTCAAGGGATGCCCCCTTCGCTGCCGGTGGTGCGCCAATCCCGAATCCTGGTCCTTTGAAAAAGAGCTGCTCCATATGAAAGAGAGATGCACGGGGTGCGGAAGCTGCGTTGCCACGTGTCCCTCCCATGCAAATACCCTTGAAAACGGGAAGGCAACCCTTGATCGAGGCCGTTGTGAAGGGTGCGGTCGCTGCGTTGCGGCCTGCCCCGAGAACGCAAGGGAACTAGCCGGCGAAGAGCGATCGGTGGAGGAGGTCCTCCGAATTCTTAAGAGGGATGCCGTGTTTTACCGAAGCTCCGGTGGCGGCGTAACTTTCTCGGGCGGAGAGCCCTTTGCCCGGATGGATCTTTTAAGGCGGCTGGCAAGGGGGATCGCATCCGCAGGGATCGGCACGGCCGTTGAAACCAGCGGTTTTTTCACCTTTGATGATGCCGCCGATATATTCGACTGGATCGACGACATCTTTATCGATCTGAAGCACACCGGGGATGCCCGCCACAGGGAATTGACCGGCGTCTCCAACCAACCCGTCCTCGAAAATATCCGCCGCCTGGATGAAATGGGGCGGGGACTGTCGATCCGCATTCCCCTGGTAAAGGGCCTTACGGATACGGTGGAGAATATCGACGGCGTGATCCGGCTTTGCGGCCTTCTCGAGAACCCGGTCTGTATTGAACTGCTTCCCTACCACGACCTGGGAAAAGGGAAATATGCCGCCCTAAACCTTCCTTACGATTCAGGGATGTCGGCTCCCGATCGGGCGCGCACGGTATCAATCCTTGATCATATGAAGTCCCGGGGACTGAACGTGAAATGTTTAGGCTTTGACCAGCGTTAAACACGGTTCAACAACCCGGTGGTGTTTGGTGTCGCTGCTGAAAGCTCATAAGGATTGGATTCCGTTTCCATTGGGAGAGGGATAAGCTGCTATATCTCTGTCCTTCAGGCCGTGAACCCTTTGAATTATCCTTTGGATATAAGTTGCTTTAGCTGCTATTGTAAGTATAACCTTTCCAGTTCGTTGAATTGGCATAGGGTTCCGTTCCGCATTTCTGGAACGGGTAAAACATTTAAGAAATAGGGTGTTAAATAATTACACACCCGTTCAAAGCTTCGTCGTCCAAAAGCGCTAAATGGAAAAACGCCCGGGTTGCCTGTTTCGCGGATGATTGCACTGGTAATGCGGCACGCGGAAAACCGTTTGCCCGGTTATAAGCCGAAATACTTTACAAATATCCCAAATGATCGACGTATTCTAAAATATGATAAAATCAAGCCGGCCGCTGTCTCAAAAAACACCTGGAAATACCCCCGAAATCATAGCGGATACTCTTCGCAATGCCATCTTGCAGGGCCGATACAAGGCAAAAGAACCTCTCAGGCAGGACCATATCGCCAGGGAGCTGGGTGTCAGCAAGATTCCCATACGCGAAGCCTTGGTGCAGCTCAAGGCGGAGGGCCTTGTCGCTTTCCAGCCCAAGCGCGGCGCCGTGGTTACCGAGCTGTCCGCCGTTGAGGTGGAAGAGATCTACACCATGCGCATGGCCCTTGAAGCCGTGGCAATCGAGAAGGCCATTCCTCGCTTGACTGCTTCCGACATCATACGCGCCCAAAGTGTCCTGGAAATAATCGACATTGAGAGCGACAAAACGCAGTGGGGGGATCTTAACTGGGAATTTCATGCAACATTGTACCAGGCCGCCGAAATGCCCCTGCTGTTGAATACAATCCAGAACCTGCACAACAACGTGGCCAGGTATCTGATCATCTACCTTGACCGCCTGGAAGCATCGGGCATTTCCCAGAAAGAACATTGGGCACTGTTAAATGCGTGTCGCGACAATAAAAAAGCAGCAGCCGTAAAGATCCTCAAAAAGCATCTCAAGGAAGCTTCCGAACGCTTGATAAAGTATCTGTCCTGATCGGATACCGCATTGGGGGGACGGCATTTCCTCATGGTGTTCCCTTATGGCCGGTGACGGCTCCGATGTGTCATTTCCCGAAAATTCCCTTAACTCCGCCAAATCACTGGTCCGTGTCGTAACCGGGGGGCAGGTTCTTGAACACCCTGCGCCTGCGGCCCTCCTCGTCCACCCGGAATTCAGCGTTGCCCTTTTGAGCTTCATCCAGCTCCCGGATGGGCAGGTTGACGGACTGAACGGCAAAGAGGTTCTTGCCCTCCTGGCGGTAAAGGGTGCGGCGAAAGGGCTCGTAATAGGGCGTTACGGCAAGGGAACCGCCGTAAAATCCCGTGTTGCAGATCACGACGTTGCAGAAAACGGTTTTGGACAGGGATTCGGCAAGGTGGGAGAAGGAATCCACGTCCCGGTTGTAGGCAAGGACAAAGAGGTGGTGGATTCTGCCCCGGTACACCCTGTAGCGCTCCACATCCATGAAATCGTAGCAGATGCAAACACCGATCCGCCCGAATTTTCCGCCGTCAAAGAGCCATATTGTCCGGTCCGGCTCGAAATCGAATCCCGCGTCCCGAATGCCGCCCCGTTCCCCGGGCGCGATATAGGTTTTCCCGAAGTAGAATGTACTGCCGGCGTTTCCGGGGGAGAGGTCCGGCCAGTTCCCGGGAACCATCACCATTGCCTGGTTCCGGGCACGGCGGGCCTCGTGATCAAGGGTATAATCCATCCCGGCGATTACGATGGACCCGATCTTCCTGCTCAGGGAGAGGAGGCGGGCCCGGAAGCATACGGGCACGGCGAGTTCCGGAAGGATGATAAAATGTGGCTTTTCCTGCATTTCGGACAGGATATGAAATCCATGCCGGATCTCCTGCCAGGCATGGTCCGATTCGGCCGGGGTCATCTTTGGATACCCCTGCCAGGCGATCCTTGCGTTGGTGGTTGTCTGGATAAGCCCCACGCGTAAAAAATCCTCCAGCGGGGCTGTATTTCCAGTGAACCCACCGGTTTTTTTCCCGGACCGGGGGCCTCCGCCTTTTCCGGGGCGCGTGAAGTGGGAGAGCTTCACCGGAATAAGCTGGCGGGTCTGGTGCTGTTGAAGGGTCATCCGGTATCCCTCGAGGATTCCCATGGCCTCCTTGATCCGGGCGTGAAGCAGGGACAACGCGGGTTTGCCGGGGACGGTGGTGACCCCGTCCCGTGCCGGAGCTTCCGCTTCACACACGGGCAGGATCTCCACGGCGGCCGGTTTGAAGCAGGCTTCCAGGATTCCGTGGGTCCAGGAGGAGAAGGGGACCTCCCGCATCCTTGCCCGTACAATGGGCAATTCCATGGGCTCATGCCCATCCACATTCCAGATCGACGGCCAGTCAAAGGAGCGGGAAACAAGTCCCAGAAGGAGCAGTCCCAAACCGTGTATCATCTCCCTTTGCGTGCTCATATCTCTTGACTCGCCGGTATCATCCGCATTATCGGCGTCGCCCATGTCGCCCATGTCGCCCATGTCGCCCATGTCGCCCATGTCGCCCATGTCGCCCATGTCGCGGGGGGCGCAAAGCCATTGAGTTGCCCGAACCTTGGGGCCGTTCCCGGGGGCCTGGACGATTTGCCGCCATTCGCTCCATGTGAGATCCGTTTCTCCCATGTTCATCCAGGTTGCGGGCACGCTGATGCTGACCGGGTGTGGGAAAAATCCGGTGCTCCCGATTCCGGCGCTTTCGGTGAGCTCCCGGATGATCCGCTCCACCAGTGCAAGGGCGGTCCATTCGGTGAACCTGGGGTCAAAGGGGCGTTCCCGATACTGCTCCCGGGTCCAGTCGGCCCAGTTGTCGAGGGAGCGCCTTGCCTTTCCCTTGCCGTCCATAAGGTCCAGCAACTCTTGTTCCATGGGGCTTGGTTCCTTGCCCCGGGCTTTTTTGTATGCCTCAACCCCGATTCCCTTGATAAGCCCGTGGACAAAATCGCCCTGTGACATGTCGCGGAAGATACCGTTGCCAAGGCAAAACCGGATCGCATTTTCCGCGCCGACGATTTCCCCAAGTTCCGAACGATATCGGGATATAATTGGTTGCCATCCAGACACGCCGCCGTCCAGCCCGTTGCCCGGCCCGTCGCCCGGCCCGTCGCCCGGCCCAACGCCCTGGCAATTTCGGGAACCGTCGGGCTTATGATTGCAGAGGGGGATGATTCGACTCTCGACTTTTCGGCAGGCAGTTTCGGCCAATGGCTTGCCGAAAAAAAAGTGCCGGAAAATACCCGGTTTCGTTTGATCATAAGGGGTGAGGCGAGTTTCCGCCCACCACCCGGCAACCCAAAGAGGGACCCTGTTCCGTTTTGCCCATTGCTCGGGATTCCTCCCCCAGTCCAGTGCTCCGTGCCCCCTGGAAAGCTCCCCGAGGGCCTGGAGATCCCCCTCCTGAATCAACTCGTTCCCGCTCCCGGAAACATATGCCAGTGCGCTGCCGAGGGCGCAGCCGAAGAGGTTCTCGGCGGACGTTTCATGGGATCGGGATTTCTCCTCCCCCTTGCCGGTTTCGATGATCTCCGGTGAAAGTGAGAAAAGCCCCTTCAAATAGGTGTAGGCGGCTTCACGCCGGTATATGAGATGTTCCCGCTTTCCCATGGCAACGGCGCATTCCAGCGCCTGGTTCGCCATTGTATTTAAGAGCAGTGCTCTTACATAACCGGCTTTTTCCGGGGCCTTGCGCCGGAGGGTGTCTTGCAGTGAAAACAGGGCCGAAATATCCTCCGTACCCGTGAAACGGCAAAACGCCGCCGTATGCCCCCACAGGTTAAGCTTTCCCGGCTGGTTGCGAAGCAGCTTGAGGAGCATGGAGAAGATGCGTTCTTTTCTCCGCTGCCTGCGGTTTCCGTTTTCCCCCTCCGTTGTTCGAAGCTTCTCCTCCAGTTGTCGTATTTGCGTAATGGAGCGGTCCTGCCGTTTTTTCTCCCATGCGAATTCAGGGGAGGATTCCCGCAGCATGTCCATGCGTTTGTCCGCTGATTTCAGCAGGGCGCGTTCGAGGAAGCGGCCCCGCTCCATGGAACAGAGGTTGGAGCGGTTGCCGAGGATCTCCCTGGGAAGGGTCCATGCGAGTTTTCGGGCAACAAGGTCCACCTGAAAATCCCCACTGATGCCGGTGACCTTTTCCCCCTCCAGCAGAAGGCGTTCCATCTGATCCACGTAAAGGGATTTTTCCCCCTCCTGTAGGAGATCGAAATCCACGTCTTCGAGGGCCGTGACTTGCTGGAGGGTTCCGGTCATCAGGGGAAGGGGGTAGTCCATGTCAAGGAGGGTGTCCCGGTCGGTACTGCGGGGGATGTCCCTCTTCCGTTCCTCCGCCGGCGCTTTCCCGTTATCGCTCCGGAACCACCTGGCCGCGTCGGATGGGGTCGCGTTTTCCAGGTCCGGAAAAACCCCGAGCTCGAACTCACTGCAATAATCCCGGTATTCCGTCATGGCGCGGGTGAGCTTTCCAAAGCCGTTGGCCAGAAAATAGAGTTCGTCTCCAAACCTGAACTGTGCGCGGCCGGGTTCCCGCGATAGGGAGGAGGGGGGATTTGAATCGTCCCAAGTTCCACCGGGCATCCGTTGCTCGACTTTCAGCAGGGCAACGTTTTTCAGGAAAGCGCCTGCGGCAAGTCCCTCGGGCAGGGTTTTCAGGGGCGCCTCGGCGGTCTCTGTATCGGCGGTTTCCCCGTTTCCCGGTAAAGACAGGCCCGGCACGGGTTTGAAATCCAGCAGGGAGGCGGCAAGTTGGCGTATCTCATCCCTGCAATCCCTTGAAAAGGCCCAGAGGTTCTCGAGTATCCTGTCCACTGAAAAGCCCGGTGAACCGGTATCGAGAACGATACTCGAGAAGTGCACATTTCCCTTCCCGTTCGGCTCAAGGGAGCCGTCCATGAGAAAGGGCAGGCGAAACCTGTTTTCCAACTGCCGTTCCTGTTCCAGGACCTTTCGCTCGGGCGTTCCCAGCTCCTCCGGGTCGAGTTTGCCGGCCAGGGCAAGGGCGGTGAGGTAGAGGTGCCGGCGATACAGGGACCAGCTCTCCACGGGATCCGAATAAAGGTTTTTTGCCGCCGAAAACCGGCCGGCCGACTGCCGGCCGGAAGATCCCCGGCGCCCCTTCCGGCGAAAGACCGACGGGAGCCTTCCCCCGTAACTCCAGTGGGGCATTCGGCTGTCCAGGGCAGGTCCCACGATATTCAGGAAGGCGATCCAGGCCACCTGATCGCGAACGGCGAAGTGAAATCCCGGCGATGATCCGCAATTGCCTTCCGTATGGGAGGCAAGGGAAACCGGAAGGGGGGAGATGGGGGACATGCGATGTTCCAGTTTCCCGAACCCCTCCCCGATGGACCTGAGTTCAGCGCCCAGCTTCGCCTCGAAGCGGGCAAGCGCCGTTTCGTCCGTCCAGGCGTGCCCGGAATCCACGTATCGAAGGTATTTCCTCCAGGCAAGGTACAGGTTGTGTTTTTGGCACAGCAGTGACGAGAAGGTGCTCTGTGGGGCCGTGGATGCCATGATTCCCCCTTAAGGTGCATCTGGATAAAATAAGCAATACCGGCGGGCGGTCCGGGGGGACCATGGCCGGGTAAGGCAAATACTTCCGGATTCGTGCACGTCGAAACCCACACGGTGTTGATATAGCAGCGCAAGGCTTTGTTGTGCCGGCACTCGGTCCGTGACTCCGGGAGTTATTGGGCATCGTAACCGGAGTGAAGCGCATTTTCAAGTCACGGTAATCGCGGAGTCGATTTGACGGCCCATGGTCAGGAAGGAAGGGGCACGTTGGACGAGGCCTGCTCGCTTCCAGCCGCAATGTGAAGTGCATTTTCAAGTTACGACAATCGCGGAGTCGATTTGACGGCCCATGGGCGGGAAGGAAGGGGCACGTTGGACGAGGCCTGCTCGCTTCCAGCTGCAAAGGGGTTCGTGCAGACATGGGCAAAAGAGCGTTGGGAAATGGGCGGGGGAAAATAGACGTCCAAAATGACGGCGCAAGCTTGTCCCCCGGCAAACGGTCTGCTAAGATAGTTTACTATCCCATCGTGGAAAACCTGCTCCTCCGGCTCGAGTCCGGAGGTTCTGTCTGCCGGAACATTACAGCACACTGATTAAAAAAAACGGTTACGTCGCGGATCACGAAAACGGTTGAAAATACCGTGTCGCGCCGTCTCGAATTAAGGCGTTGCGCGACTTAACAAGGCCCCTTTTAACACGGCATTCCTTTCGGTTCAGGGCCGGTTGTTTGCCGCAAGTTGTCGACGAAGCACGGAATCGTTTGGAAAAACGCCGGGTCGGAGGATTACCCGGTGGTGGAGGAGGGCGAGCAAAGATGCGCATCGGGGAAAAAGTGAATGCCTGTCGGTTCGGCCGGGCTCTCGTGATTTTTGTCGGGTCGCCGGATCGGCCTCCGGGAACCGGGAGGAAAGAACATGATTGAAAAAAAGACGGTCCTGATCGTGGACGATGTGCCGGACAATGTTGCCTTGCTCAACGATCTTTTAAAGGCCCGTTACAGGACAAAGGTTGCGGTGAACGGCCCCAGGGCGCTTTCCATCGTCATGTCGGAGAAGCCGCCGGACCTGGTGCTCCTCGATGTGGCGATGCCCGGAATGGACGGGCACGAGGTGTGCAGAAGGATCAAGGGAAATGAGAGAACACGGCACATCCCGGTGATCTTCCTTACGGCAAGGGGCGGCGTGCGGAATGAGCAAAGGGGATTCGACCTGGGCGCGGTGGATTATATCACCAAGCCCATCAGCGCGCCGATTTTGAAAACCCGCGTGAAAACCCATCTCCACCTCAAGGAGGCCCGGGATGAGCTCAACTGCCGGAACGCGCTCCTGGAAAAGAAGGTCGAGGAACGCACCCGGCAACTGAGTTCTGTACAGGACGTGGTCATGGTGGCCATGGGTTCCCTTGCCGAAACCCGGGACAATGAAACAGGGAACCATATTCGCAGAACCCAGCATTACGTGCGCCTGCTGGCCGAGGAGTTGAGCGGCTATCCCCGCTTCAAGGCGTTTCTGATCCCCGAAACCGTGAGCCTCCTCTTCAAATCCTCCCCCCTCCACGACATCGGCAAGGTCGGCGTGCCCGACCGTATTCTCCTGAAACCGGGACGGTTGACGGAGGAGGAGTTCGAGGAGATGAAAAAGCATACCCTTTACGGAAGGGATGCGATCCTCGAGGCGGAGAAAAAGCTGGATGCCCGGGAATCCTTTCTCGTAATCGCCCGTGAGATCGCGTATTGCCACCACGAGAACTGGGACGGCAGCGGGTATCCCCGGAACCTTTCCGGTGATGCCGTTCCCATCTCCGCGAGGATCATGGCGGTGTGTGATGTATACGATGCCCTCATCAGCCGAAGGTGCTACAAACCGCCCTATTCCCATGAAAGGGCCGTTCGCTTGGTGAAGGAGGGAAGGGGGCGTGAGTTCGATCCCGATGTGGTGGATGCCTTTCTGGCCGTTTCCGGGGAACTTCATTCAATTGCGCGGGAATTTGCCGAGCCGGGAGAGATCTTGGAGTAAAACGATCCAGGTCGGAATTCGGAGGCTCCGCCCTCCGGGTGATTCCGCGGCATTCATTTTAGCGAGCGGTTGAGCTTCGGTCCACGATACCCCCGGCGGCATCTCCGTGCGATGACACAACTTATGTTGTAATGGCTGAATTGGGGAAAACCTTGCGTAATAAATTACCCCTTGAAGGAGTTGCTTAATGCCGGTTCTCCGGGACCGGCCGTTTACAGGCGAAGGGTAACGTGGAATGTGGCTATTCCCGCGAAGCGGCGGATATCAGCGGTTGAGGCGAAATTGATTTCAAATGGTGCTGGCCTCCGGCTGAATAAAATGCTATAAGCAAATTCAGTCAAGTGCGCCGGAAATTGCCCGGGGCACGGTTATTCGCAGTGATGTTGGATAATTGGACAAGGGGTGAATCATGCAGTCGCCGTACACGTTGTTTTCCTCCGATATACACAGTTATCAATTGGGGGAGATCTCCGGCGAGATCGAAAAGCAGAGCGAAATCGAAGGGTGCAAGACCCGCCTGATTCGTGTTTCGCTGGCGGAATCCTTCTTCCGAAGGGGAAACACAAGAAAGGCCGACGCCCTGTTCCGGGGGTGGTTGAACGAAAACCCGGACTGGGAGTGGGGCTGGATTGCATGGGCGGATTGCTGGTGCGCATGGGATCAGCCCTGTGGAGGAAGGGATTTTGATAAAGCCGAGCGCATCCTCAATGAGGCATTGGAAATGCCGGGGCTCTCGAGTAAAAAGTATGTCAGGCAGCGCTACCGAAAATTGCAGCGCCGAAAAAGGGAATTTCACTTGAACCTCTATTGACCGCTCCGCCTCCTCTCCGCCGCGCGCTTCTATTATTTCCGCTGTTTTTTACGAAGCTTTTCCTCGACCACGCATTTTAAACCGTCTCCCTTCATGGCCGGAACAAAACACTTGTTGCAGGAGATGCAGGTCGCGGGCGCCGTTTCGCCGGCCGTCCAGCGCTTGATCAGGCCCGGTTCCCGGATCAGCGGACGGCACAGGGAGATATAATCCGCCGCATCCTCTTCCACGATCCGCGTTGCATCGGCAAGGCGCCTGATTCCCCCCACGAGCATCAGGGGAACACGGATCCGCTTCTTATAAGCGCGGGCGGCATCGAGATAGAATAGCTCCTTGTCGGCCTCCTTTTTCTTGATCTTTCTGACGGGGTGCCTCTTTCCCGAGGAAGGTGTGCCGCCGCTCAGTTCAACGGCATCCATTCCCTCTTTTTCAAGCATCCCGCAGGTGAGGAGCATCTCATCCGCGGTGAACCCCCCATCCAGAAAATCCTCGGAGTTGATCTTGATCATCACCGGATAATCATCCCCCACCCGGCTCCTTATCTTTCTCAGGACGGAGAGGACAATTTTAACCCTGTTTTCGATCTTTCCGCCGTATTCATCCCTCCTTCGATTAAAGAAGGGGGAGAGGAACTGGCTCAACAGGTAACCGTGGGCCGCATGGATCTGAACCCCGTCGAACCCGGCCCGTTTTGCCCGCAGGGCACCATCGCCAAAGGCGTCCACGACGCCGAGGATCTCCTCCGGCCCCATCTCCTTTCCCACTGCGCCCTTTTCCGTTTCAAGGACCGACGGCCCCCCGGCAGGGGTTCCGGTGAGCTTTTCCGGTGCCTGAAGCCCCGCGTGGGCGAGCTGGAGGACGATTTTCCCCCCTTTTTCATGGACGGCGTCGGTCATCTTCAGCAGGTCTGGAACAAAGTCGTCGCCGCAAACGGAAAGCTGCCCGGGGCTTGCCTGCCCCTCGGGCGAAACAAAGGCGTGTCCCGTTATGATCAGGCCCACGCCGCCGTCCACAAGATCGGTCATGCAGCGAATCAGCGCGGGGCCTGCGTGCCCCGTTCCGGTTGCCAAGCCCTCCCATGTGGCGGAGCGCACGAATCGGTTTTTCAGGGACAGGCTTTTTATGGTGGTGGTATCCGTCAGGTTTCGCATCTCCTGTTCCTCCCCGGGCAATGCCCAATGCCGTTCGAAGGGGCCTGTAAAAATGGAGCGGCACTGTTGAACGGCTGTCTGTGGCGGACTCGGAAAAATACCGATTCCGTTGATGCGGGATTCTTCCATGTTTGGTCGGCTTTTCACCCGGGCCGTAATAAAACGGCTTCAGACCATGAACGGTCATATATCCGAAGAGGATACCGGTCTTTTTTCAGTGGCAGGAAGCACGCCGCCTTCGAGTCTGGGTTTTCATAATCAGTATGTTGTCTCAAGAGTTCCCAGGAAATTATATGTTCGCCGTCACCGGCCTTCCAATGAAACGCCTTTGGTTGTTGATCGAATCACCTGTGTTGTGGTTTGGAATAATAGGGGTGTTCGTCCCAATAAATCAAGCTCATGGAGAAAGAATCCCACGGCGTCTTGAATTTACAGGAAAATAAAAAATATTCACATGATAATATAATTGGAAGATGGAATAAAGAGAAAACGGATCGTGGATCCGGTGTTCAGGTCGTGTCGGCGGGGCCGAAAGCAACCTGAAGGGGCGTTTTATTTCCAATGAAGCGGGGGGTGTGGTAAATTGCCGTCCGGATTATGAATCGAACCGAGGTTAAGTCCATATTATTAATCCGGCAACTAAATACGCAAACCCGTCATTAAATCACCTGGTTGATTTAATGCAGTATTTCAAGTTAAAAAGTTGCCCCTCTTAATTGTCGGGGTAATATCGCCTGTACCGTCGTGGTTGATTAGACCCTTTTTACCCGGCCCTTTATCGGTTGAAACCGGGGGGGCGGGGTTGCGAATTTCAAATTATAAGTCACTGGAGGAGTTGTGGTTTTACCCATCGATTACACATCGGATTTTCATATGCACACCACATGGTCGGACGGCAGCGCGGGGGTGCGGGAGGTGATTGCGGCGGCCGCCCGAAAGGGGATGGAGAGGATCGCCCTGACGGACCATATGCCCCTGCCCTACAAGGACCGTTATGAAATGGACGCGGACAATATTGACCGATACAGGGAGGAGATCCTTGGGGTTCGCGGCGAATATGCCGGGAAGATGGAGGTCCGTCTGGGGATGGAGATGGAGTACCTGCCCGGCCATGAAGCCTGGACCGAAAGAATCGTGGAGAAGGGCTGGGAACACACCATCGCGTCGGTGCATGCAATTGTGGCAAACGGTCACAGGAGCATTGTGAACGGAACCCTTTCAGAGTTCAACAGCCTCCTTGAAAGCTCCTTCGGGGGGAGTATCAGGCGGCTGTGCACCCATTACTATCGCCATCTCCAGAGGATGATCCATTCGGGGCTCTTTACGGTCGTGGGGCACCTGGACGTGCTGAAGAAACACAACCGGGACGGGGCATTTTTCAGCGAGGAGGCGCAGTGGTACCGGGAACTGGTGCTGGAGACCCTGGAACATGCTGCGGCCTCGGGCATGAAGGTGGAGATCAACACGGGCGGATTCAACCACCCGGCGGGTGCCTGTTACCCCTCGTTGTGGATCATCAGGGCCTGCATGGAGCGGGAGCTGCCCCTGATTCTTTCCTCGGATGCCCATGCGCCGAGTCGCATCGGCGGCAACTTCCAAAAGGTGAAACAGTTGTTAGAGGAATAAGAACCGTTCCCTGAGAATCCGGATCACCTCCGTTGCCATCTTCCGGTGGCCGTCCCGGTTGGGGTGCAGTCCGTCGTCGAGATAGAGTTCGCCGGCGGGTTTCCCGTCGGCATCCAGAAACAGGCGATGAAAGTCGATCACGGGAATATCGCTGCCCTCGGCGGTTTTCCGGAGCCCCTCCATGAGAGTGTCCAGTTTTTTCTCGAAATGTTCATAGCCCCCCTCGGGCGGATCGTAGGGTTGTTTCCGGGCCGACGCCGTATGAATGGGGGTGGGCAGGCCGATGATCGGCGTGATCCCGTGATATCGGGCCTGGAAGGCCATGGTAAAGAGGTTGGACTGTATAAGGCCCGTTGAAAGGTCCCACCAGAGGTCGTTTGTTCCCCCGGTGAGGATCACCAGTTCCGGTTTCCGCTCCGTCACATCTCCGGGAAACCGTGCCGTCATCCCGGCCGTGGTATCCCCGCCGATCCCCGTGTTGATCACGGTTTCACCGATTGCATGTCCAACCAGCGCGGGCCATCTGAAGGCTTCGTCCAGTTCGGCGCCCTGGGTCAGGCTGTCGCCGTGGCAAACGATTCTGATCATGTGCTTCCCCCTTGATTGATTTTATCGAAAAAAAGCGTTGGACCGCGAGCCGCCGTGTACCCGTAAAGGATTCGGCTTTTTCTCCAATGCGGGTACACGGGTGTTGGGCAATCACTTTTGGAAAAGGGCTATCTCAGGCCCCTGATGAAATCCCCGACGGCGCCGGGCCCTTCCCGGTCCACGAGTCGGATGGTCTCGCTGCCGATAACGGCAATATCCGCCTTGCCCCTGAGGAAATCGATATCTTCCCTGTCCTTCACGCCGAAGCCCACGGCAAGGGGAAGGTCCGTTGCCGCCCGGCACCTTTCAAGGTAACTTGAAAGCTCGTCAGTGAACTTGGTCTCCTTGCCGGTGACGCCTTTTCTTGCGACGCAGTAGATAAATCCCTTTGAAAAGGAATCGATGTACTTCATCCTCTTATCCGTGGAGGTGGGGGAGTATATGTAGATGGGGGCCAGATCGTTCTTCTCCATGGCCTTGATATAATCCTCTCCCTCTTCGGGGGGGAGGTCCGGGACGATGGCGCCTTTCAGGTTCCTTGCGGCCATGGCGTCGGCGAATTTTTCGACCCCGTGCTTGAAGAGGATGTTGTAATAGGTCATGAACAGGAACGGGATGGGATATTTCGCCGAGACCTCCCGTGCAAAGGCGAGGCATTTTTCCACCGTTGCCCCCCGGTGAAGCGCCTCCTGGTTGGCGTGGAGGATCACAGGGCCGTCGGCCATGGGTTCCGAAAAGGGGATCTGGAGCTCCATGAGGTCCACGCCCGCCTCCACCATCTCCTTCACGATCTCCATGGAGGCTTCGAAGGAGGGGTAGCCGATGACGATATGGGTCATCAGGAGGATCTCTTTTTCCTTAAGTTTTTCTCTGATGTATGATTCAACCATTGTACTCTCCCGCCTTGTTTTTGATGAATTCCTGCCATTTGGGATCGATAAAGGCATCGGCCACCGTGAAGATGTCCTTGTCCCCCCTGCCGGACTGGTTGATGATGATGCTGTCGGCGGGGGAGAGTTCCGGGGCCTCTTTATAGGCCTGGACAAAGGCGTGGGCGGATTCGAGGGCGGGGATGACCCCCTCCTTTCGCATGGTGAGATCCATGGCCGAAACCACCTCGCTGTCCGTGGCGCCGGCGAAACGGACCCTCCCGGTTTCGGAGAGGTGGGAGAGGATGGGGGAAACCCCCACGTAATCCAGGCCCGCCGCGATGGAGTGGGTTTCCCGCATCTGGCCGTCGTCGTCCTGGAGAAAGTAGGTCTTGTATCCCTGGGCCACTCCCACGGAAGCGTCGTCCGTTGCCAGCCTTGCGGCATGCATGTCCGTGTCGAGGCCCTTGCCCGCCGCTTCCACGCCCACGAGTTCCACGGGATCGTCCATGAACCCCGAGAAGATGCCCATGGCGTTGGAGCCGCCCCCCACGCAGGCGTAAACCCGCTTGGGAAGTTCACCCTCCCTTTCGAGGATCTGCTTTCTGGCCTCCTTTCCGATGATGGACTGGAACCAGGTGACCATCTCGGGAAAGGGATGGGGACCGCAGGCAGTGCCCAGGACGTAGTGGGTGGTGTCCATGTTGGAGACCCAGTCCCGGAACGCCTCGTTGATGGCGTCCTTGAGGATCCGGGTGCCCTCCTTGACCGGCACCACGGTGGCACCCAGCCGTTCCATCCAGAACACATTGGGCCGCTGGCGGAGCACATCCACCTCGCCCATGTAGATGGTGCAGTCGAAACCGAACTTGGCCGCCATGGTGGCGGTGGCGACCCCGTGCTGGCCGGCCCCGGTTTCGGCGATCACCCGGGTCTTTCCCATTCGCTTTACCAGGAGGCCCTGGCCCATGACGTTGTTGGCCTTGTGGGCGCCGGTGTGGTTCAGGTCCTCGCGCTTGATGTAGATCTTTGCGCCGCCGAGCTGTTTGGTGATGTTTTCGGCATAGGTGAGGGGGGTGGCTCTGCACGAGTAGGTGCTCATGAGGCTTACGTACTCTTGCCAGAATGCCGGGTCGTTCTTGACCTCTTCGAACTTCTCCGTGAGTTCGTCGAATGTAGCGATCAGGATTTCCGGGAGGAACGCGCCTCCGAAATCTCCGTGGTAGCCTCGTTTATTCATCTGGAATTCCTCCGATTACCTGCGAAAAGACGAACCTGTCGGTTCGACAGTAAAGTTCCGAATAGATGGCGTTTTCGGCAAGGGGAAAGTTGAGGAACCGCTTCACCGAAAGCACGGGGTCCTTCTCGGGAAGCGAGAGGAGCCGGGCCCTTTCCCGTGCGGGGTAGGCGATTGAGAAGTTCTGCTTTCCGCCGTCCGGTTTCATATAGTAGTTTTCAATCACCACCCGGGAGAGGGAGCGGCCGGAAAGGTCCAGCCGGTCGATCCCCGAAAAGAGCTCCGGGTGAAGGTAGATGTCCTCGATAAGGACCGGCTTGCCCTCGACCTTGGTGAGTCTTGAAAAAAAATAGGCATCCTTTTCCGAAAAAGGGTTGTCCGGGTCCTGTTCGACCCTTGCAAGCCGGGTCGGGATCAGCATTTGGGTGGAAACGGAGAGCCCGCTGCCGTTGAAGGCCGATGTGGTGCCGGCAAGGGAAAAGAGGTCCACCTCCTTTTCCGGCTCTTTCACGAATGTACCGGACCCGCGTTTTCTCTCCACCGTCCGTTTTTTCACGAGAAGGTCGATGGCCTGGCGGGCCGTGGGCCTGCCGATCCCGTAGGACGCCGCGAGGGCGTTTTCCGACGGGATCTTGGTTCCCGGCGCATACTCCCCCGAACGGATCCGGGCCAGGAGGATATCGGCCAGTTGATGGTAGAGCGGCAATGGCGATTGCGGGTTCAGCATGGCTTCTGGACTCTTTGGGCGACTTCTCCTTAACCAACGGTATTGGAAAAATCGCTGAAAACCTTCATTAGTATAACGTGCCGGTAATTGCCTGCCCGACCCGTTCGGGATGGGGACAGCAAGCTTCCGCGAACTCCCT
>PPCM01000171.1_pt1 | contig 90187 bp, 56 predicted proteins | sample 1555541 | NCBI WGS metagenome assembly PPCM01 (sample SAMN05284479, study PRJNA326546) | Marine sediment metagenome, whole genome shotgun sequencing project. | isolation source: marine sediment | place: Germany: Wadden Sea | collected 2012-09-05 | reverse complement strand
ACAGGCGGCGGAGACATAATTAAAATTTCAAGAGACGTCTCCGCCACCTGTTCCTCCACACGATCTAACCTTGGATGTCATTCCACAGAAGTGCAACGACTGTGACCCCGCAGCAGCATGAGCTCCTTTGAATAAAGGATGTTGCGAATAAACTAATAACATGATTCAATATCGGGCCTTTGCCCTTCTGCTCTGACCGAAATCCCGGAGGGATGAAATATCTATAGATTCTTGACAAGCGTATCAAAGCAGAGCTCCGGAGGAGCGGAATATTCAGAAATCTTGAAGGTGATATTTCGCTCCTCCAGAGCTTAAGCTTTATAGTGATCATAGGTTCTATAGATATTGGACTCCTACGGAGTCTAATATCATAAAAGGGGCTTTTCCTCTCTAAACATATTCTGCTTCGCGGTTCTCACTTTGTTGGTTCGTGGACTCAAAAAAACAGTGTCTCCTCTTTTAGTAAGAAGCCCTACACAAAACTTAGACCCTCTCTCCGCCTCTTTAGATATCTCCTTCGTCGATATGACTGGATCTTTTGAGGTATTGCTAAAAATATACCTTTCACCGTTCTACCCACAAATCATAATTCGCACTAATTCGCATAATTTGCGGTCAAAAAAAAAGTGTCTCCCCGCTTCCTAGTAGTCTCACACAAAACTTACACCTTGTCTCGCCTCTTTAGATATCTCCTTTGTCGATATGACAGGATCTTCTGAGGTATTTGCTGGAAATATATCTTTTACCGTTCTACCCACAAATCATAATTCGCACTAATTCGCATAATTTGCGGTCAAAAAAAAAGTGTCTCCCCGCTTCCTAGTAGTCTCACACAAAACTTACACCTTGTCTCGCCTCTTTAGATATCTCCTTTGTCGATATGACAGGATCTTCTGAGGTATTTGCTGGAAATATATCTTTTACCGTTCTACCCACAAATCATAATTCGCACTAATTCGCATAATTTGCGGTCAAAAAAAAAGTGTCTCCCCTATTCCTAGTAGCCTCACACAATACTCACACCTTGCCTCGCCTCCTTAGATATCTCCTTTGTCGATATGACTTGATCTTTTGAGGTATTGCTGGAAATATACCTTTAACCGTTCTACCCACAAATCATAATTCGCATAATTTGCGGTCAAAAAAACAGTGTCTCCTCTCTTACTAGTAGCCTCACACAAAACTCACACCTCTCTCCGCCTCTTTAGATATCTCCTTCGTCGATATGACTGGATCTTCTGAGGTTTTGCTGGAAATATATCTTTTATCGTTCTACCCACAAATCATAATTCGCATAATTTGCGGTCAAAAAAAAGTGTCTCCCTATTCCTAGTAGCCTCACACAATACTCACACCTTGTCTCGCCTCTTTAGATATCTCCTTCGTCGATATGACTTGATCTTTTGAGGTATTGCTGGAAATATACCTTTCACCGTTCTACCCACAATTATAATTCGCACAAATTCGCATAATTTGCGATCAAAAAAACAGTGTCTCCTCTCTTCCTAGTAGTCTCACACAAAACTTAGACCCTCTCTCCGCCTCTTTTGATATCTCCTTCGTCGATACGACTGGATCTTTTGAGGTATTGCTGGAAATATACCTTTAACCGTTCTACCCACAAGTATAATTCGTGATAATTTGTGGAATTAGTGGACCAAAAAACAATCCTAGGATTCCTAACTTAGACCTAATACAAAAAAGAAAAAGAATAAAAAGCAAAGCCTACGTTTTGTACTTTCACATGTCATTAAGCCATACTGTTGAATGGAGAGAAGGGATAGGTAAGGAAAACAGTAATGCACTTCTTTTAACTAGACCAAATCTAAATTCCATTGACATAAGGTATTGTTTTACAGGTTTTTTATATTTACAAGAGAATCAAAATCAGATCATATGCGTATATCCAGAATTCATCAAAAACAAGTACATGTCGAATCGAACCATATCGATTTGAGTGTACTTGATCCACTAATCGAGAAATACAAAGGAAAAAAAGGCAGTATGATTCCCCTGCTTCAGGGGGCACAATCCAAACTGGGATATTTACCCAAGCCTGCATTCGAGAAAATCGCCCAGGACACAGGATTGAAGTTAAGTGATATGTATGGGGTTGCCACTTTCTATGCGCAATTCCGCCTCAAACCGGTAGGAAAGCATATCGTAAAAGTATGTCACGGTACTGCATGTCATGTACAGAATGCCAGCAAACTTACAGATGCTTTGGCTGAGTCGTTGAATGTAAAAGACGGCGAAACTACCGAAGACGGTTTATTCACATTGGAATCGGTTGCTTGTCTGGGTTGTTGCTCACTGGCTCCGGTAATGATGATAGGAGAAGAAACTTACGGTAAACTAACAGGTAAGAATGCCGTCAAGATTGTTAAAGAAGTTCGAATTCAGGAAAATAAATAATCTTCCACCCAAACAGGCCATGGCTGAGATTATTATTGAAACCTGCCTGAGACAGGCAAGCACACACTTCAGCAATTATTAAGATGTGTGGTATAATCTCAAACAAGGTCACAAATTTGTAAACATATGGAAAAGACAAAAGTAATCGTTGGACTGGGAAGTTGCGGAATCGCAGCCGGAGCCAACAAGACCTATAATAAGATCCTGGAATTGCAGCAAGCTGAAAAGCTTGATTTTGAGTTAAAGAAGACCAGCTGTATTGGTATGTGTTTCAGAGAACCATTGGTGGAAGTAATAGATGGAAACGGTTCTTATATTTACGGAAACATTGATGAATCCAAGGCTGTTGAGATTGTTGACCAACACATTAACAATGGCGAACCTGTGAAGGATTATGTTGTAAAGACTGATCTTTTCGAAACACAGGACGACATATTCTTTAAAGAACAGGTGAAGATTGCTCTTCGCAATTGCGGTCAGATTGATCCTGAGCATATCGAAGAATATGAAGCCCGTCAGGGTTATGAAGCACTCCGTAAGATTACCGGAAATGGAATCACGCAGGAAGCTGTAATCCAAACTGTTTTGGATTCTGGAATCCGCGGCCGTGGTGGTGGTGGTTTCCCAACCGGAATGAAGTGGAGGTTTGCATTGAATAATAAGTCAGAAGAAAAATATATCATTTGTAATGCCGATGAAGGTGATCCGGGTGCATTTATGGATCGCTCTCTTTTGGAAGGTGATCCACACAGTGTATTGGAAGGGATGACCATTGGTGCTTTTGCCATTGGAGCTACAGGCGGGGTTATATACTGCCGTGCAGAGTATCCACTGGCTATTAAACGTCTGAACCGTGCCATCGACCAGGCTCGAGAAAAGGGTTACCTGGGAGAAAACATTATGGGTGTTGAAGGATTCAACTTCGATATCTTCGTTAAGGAAGGAGCCGGAGCATTCGTTTGTGGAGAGGAAACTGCATTGATCGCTTCTATCGAAGGCGAACGCGGAATGCCGCGAAAGCGTCCTCCGTTCCCGGCAGAATCCGGACTTTGGGCAAAGCCTACCAACATCAACAACGTTGAAACCTGGGCAAATATCCCATGGATTCTTTTCAATGGCGCTGAAGCATATTCTAAATACGGAACCGAGAAGAGTAAAGGTACCAAGGTATTTGCTCTTGCTGGAAAGATCCGCCATTCAGGTCTTGTTGAAGTTCCTATGGGAATTACCATCAAGGATATCATCTTCAAATTGGGAGGTGGGATACCTGATGATAAACAATTCAAGGCTGTTCAGATGGGAGGACCTTCAGGAGGATGTATTCCTTCACATCTTTCCGACACCATTGTTGATTATGATTCGGTAAATGCTACCGGAGCAATTATGGGATCGGGTGGTATGGTTGTTATGGACGAAGATACCTGTATGGTGGATGTTGCTAAATTCTTCCTTCACTTTACACAGGAAGAATCTTGCGGTAAATGTACCTTCTGTCGTATCGGAACCAAACGCATGCTTGAAACCCTGGAACGTATTACCGAAGGAAAAGGTAAAGAGGGTGATATTGAATTGCTGGAAGATTTGGCAGAGCAGATAAAGCAGAATTCGCTTTGCGGCTTGGGACAAACTGCTCCTAATCCGGTTCTGACAACCCTGAAGTACTTTAGAAACGAATACGAAGCGCATATCCGTGACAAGAAATGTCCGGCAAAAGTTTGTAAATCATTGCTTACATACACCATCGAAGCTGATAAGTGTACCGGTTGTACCGTTTGTGCGGTGAAATGTCCGGTGAAGGCCATCAGCGGAGAGCGAAAGCAGCCTCACGTGATCGATCAGGAAGGTTGTATTCAATGTGGTGACTGCTACAACAGATGTAAGTTCGATGCAATTGCTCTTTCATAACAGACAATGTCTGTGATTATTATTGAGACACAAGGCAACTTTGAATAATCCATGTGTCAAACATTAACTAAATCACAAGTTTAAACAAACTTTAAATTGCTCAATAATGAATACAAAAGAAATAAATATAATCATCGATGGTAAGCACTATAAAGGTACTGCCGGTGAAACCATTTTGGATGTAGCAAAGCAAAACGGAATTGAGATTCCTACCCTTTGCCACGACGACCGCATTAAGCCATATTCTTCATGTTATGTTTGTGTGGTTGAAATTGCCGGTCAGAAAAACCATCAACCTTCCTGTTCTACCAAAATTATGGAAGGAATGGAAGTGGTTACCAACAGCGATAAGGTTCGAAAATCACGTAAGACAGCTTTGGAACTGATGCTTTCAAATCACTATGCCGATTGTTTGGGACCATGTAAGCAAACATGTCCTGCAGGTGTTGATGTACAGGGTTACATCTCACTAATCGACAAAGGCATGTACAGCGATGCCATTGCATTGATCAAGGAAGACAATCCATTGCCAGCGATTTGCGGACGTGTGTGTGTACGCCCATGTGAGGTTGCTTGTCGTCGTAACTTATTGGATGAAGGAGCTGCGGTTGGTATCGATTACCTGAAGCGTTTTGCTGCGGATCAGGATCTGGAATCTCCAAATAAATTCCGTCCTGCTGTTAATCCTACAACGAATAAAAAGGTGGCTGTGATTGGTGCTGGTCCTGGCGGACTTTCGGCAGCATACTGGTTACAGATTGCGGGTCATCAGGTGGATATTTACGAAGCCATGCCTAAATCGGGTGGTTGGTTGCGTTATGGTATTCCTGAATACCGCCTTCCAAATGACATCTTGGATAAAGAAGTTGAGAATATCACCGATCTGGGTGTGAAAATAAACTACAATAAAAACCTGGGTGGAAACCTGAGTTATAAAGACCTTAAAGAGCGTTACAATGCTACTGTTCTGACCATCGGTTCTCAACGAGGAACTTTGATTGGTTGTGAAGGTGACGATGCTCAAAACGTTTTCTCTGGTATCGATTTCCTTAAGAAGATGGAAGCCACCGGAGAAAAAATGGATTTCACAGGGAAAACTGTAGCCGTCGTTGGTGGTGGTAACACAGCCATGGACTGTTGTCGTACTGCCATGCGGTGCAATGCCAAGAAGGTATACGTGATCTATCGTCGTACCGAAAAGGAAATGCCTGCTAACCCAATCGAGATTCATGAATCGAAACTGGAAGGGATTGAGTATTTATTCCTGACCAACCCTAAGAAGGTAAACAAGGATGAAAACGGCGTATTGAAATCTGTAACCTTACTGAAAATGGAATTGGGAGCTCCTGATGCTTCAGGACGTAGAAGACCTGTTCCTATGGAAGGTTCTGATTTCGATCTTCCTTTGGACTATATCCTTGCTGCCATCGGACAAAAAACGGATGTGAACTTCCTGGAAGACATCAACAAACATGCTGATGGTGAATTAAAAATAAATCGTTGGGGTGATCTGGATGCAGATCCAAAGACACTTCAAACTGGCATCCCTTCAGTATTTGCTGCCGGTGACGGAGTTTCTGGTCCTGCTACAATTATTGAGGCGATAGCACAAGCCAAGACTGCTGTTCACAGCATCAACCAATACTTAAATGATGATGAATTAAAACCTGTTGAAAAGGAATTCTTCTCAAAGAGAGATAATTTCAAAGAGCAGGTAACTGAAGAATATAAAGGGTGTTTCAGCGAACAGATTCGTGAAGAAATGCCTGTTATGAATGCTGATGACCGCCGAAACTTTAAAGAGGTTGAGTTGGGGTATACTGATGAGCAGGTTGCTTTACATGAAACGCAACGTTGTCTCGAATGTGGTTGTACCGAATTGTATACTTGTGATTTGAAACGCTATGCTACTGAATATGGTGCGGAGCAAAACAAATACGGTGGTGAATATCAGGAATACAATGTTGATTTCCGTCATCCTTATGTGGAAATCGATAATAATAAGTGTATCCTGTGTTCACGTTGTGTTCGTACTTGTAAAGAAGTTGTTGGAGCAAATGCTCTTGGACTTATCCAACGTGGTTTTAAAACTTACGTAGCCCCAAGCATGGGTGACAGTTTGTTGGATACAGCCTGTACATCATGCGGTATGTGTATCGAAGTGTGCCCTACAGGTGCTATTACTGAAAATGTAATTTTCAAACCAGGCCCGGTACAACTGAATGAAATTCACACTGTTGATAATATAGGATCGGAAGGTTTGGAGATTAGTTTGCAACACCATAATGGTTTCTTCCAAAAGGCCGAAAGCCTGAAATGGGATAACAACAGCTTTGATTATATCAACCGAAATGCAAAATTCGGTTATAAATATTTGAATGACGCATCCAGAATTACCAAGCCGATGATTAAGGTTGCCGGCAAATTCAAAGAGATTTCATTCGACGAAGCCTATGAGATCATTGCGGATCAGATTCGCTTTGTTGAACCTCAGGAAATGGCATTCTTCGCTGGAGCACGTCTAACAAACGAAGAAATGTACCTGATCCAGAAACTGGCACGTGGTGGTGCTAAAACAAACAATATTTCAAGCTTCCATTACGTAGGTCGCGGTGAAGGATACGAAAAGAACTGCATGAAAAATGTTCCTTTCGAGGAAATTGCAAAGGCCGATAAAGTTTTTGTACTTGGAGCTGAATTACCAGAAGACCATCCTGCAGTTTCGTTTATGGTAAACAATGCACGTGAATACAACGGTGTTGAAGTTTTCCAACTTTCAAACCGTAAACATGGTAGCATGGAAGGTATGTGTGACCTGAACCTTAACTGTGAGTCGTATTACTACTATGTAAAAGCGATGATCCATTACATTCTTTCTAATGGAATGGAAAATGCATTCTACCTGAAAGATCATGTTGATAATTTCGAAGAGTTTAAAGCAAAAGTTCTTGAAGAAGATTTTGATGCATTGTATGATAAATCAGGCGCATGTTGCATGGATCATTTCATGAAAGTCGTTCGCGAATACAATGATTCCATGAATGCTATCCTGATCTTCTCAGAAAAGGAAGTTTCTGCAAATACAGCACTTGAACTTCACAACCTGGCTCTTATCACCGGTAAACTTGGTAAGACAGCTAATGGTTTGATCTCTCTGAAAGAAAAAAACAATGCACAGGGTCTGTTCGACATGGGTGTTACTCCAGAAAAAGGTGTAGCCGGTCGTTCAATTCTGGATAAAGAATTTATTGATCAGATGCAAAAGACCTGGAAAGTGAATGACCTTTCAACTGAGGTTTATCCACTCTGGGATCTTATGAAAGCGCATAAAATAAAGAACTATTTCATCTTTGGTGAAGATCCTTGCGGAACTTCTGAAGAATGTGATGTGTTCACTGATTTGATGGAAAAAGCAGAGTTCGTAGTTGTTCAGGATTATTTCATGACTGAAACTGCAAAGAATGCTGATTTGATCATGCCTGCCTCGTTAGCTTTTGAAATGGGTGGTAGCTTTACCAATACGCAAAAGCGCATCAGTATGATCGATGCTCAGATGAATCATAAGGTTCAAAAAACCAGTGTTCAACAATTGGTTGACATCCTTTATAAAGCAGGTATCAACTCTATTGTAACACCAGAAGATGCACTAAATGAAGCTTTCGGATTGCTTCCGGAACCATCAGAAGATCTTACATGTCTGAAATTCACTGAAGGCGATAACTACAACCGCATGTTCAATCATGGTTGTGATGTCGTTAACAAGATGATAGAAGAAGAAATGGCTGAGAACCTTGGTTGGAAGAAAAAGCAGGATTGCTTTATAAAGTCTTTAAACCGTAAAGATAAGTTCAGGCAGGTTGCTGCTGAATAAATACCGAAGCCCGTCAGTTCTCTGACGGGCTTTTTTGATTTACCTCCCCCACTCACTCCACTCTCCTGAAACCTTTCTACCATTCTACCTCCCAACTCTTCAACCATTTAACCTTACAGAAATGGCTTAATGTCATAATTACCCCGTTTGGCGAAGCATTTACTTCGTCATTTCAATTTTTGTAGGCTGTGCCTACATTTTGAACCGTATGGAATATATTAACCTCATTTTCTTTTTGCCTTTACTTTTTTCATGATAAAAAAGTAACAACCCCGAAAGCTTTCGGGGCTAGACTTATATCCCTTGAATCTGAGTAACTATTTAGAAATTACATGTGGCATTTATTACACGCTTGCATCTCAACATTTTTCCTTATCTTTAGTTTTATACAAATATTGTGAATTTACAGCCAGATGTTAACACCTAAGAATGGACATAATCCGAAATCAAAATTCTATACCAACGAGCAATTTCTGGTTGTCGTATTCCTTATTATTATCTGTATTGCATCTGTCCTTGCCCTTCGAGCAATAAAACAACGTACACAGGAAGATGTCGGATATGCTCTGGAAACTGTTCTAAACACAACCCACCAGGGTATCCATTACTGGATAGAAAACCGAAAAAATGATATTGAAGAATTTTCTAAACACCCTCATTTTATAAAACTTACCAAAAGACTTCTGGACCAACCTGAAGAAAGAGAAGCATTAATTTCTGCTCCAATCCAACAGGAGATTCGCGACTTTTTCAAACCTGTTTTGGAAGCAAAAAAATATGAAGGGATATTTATAATTTCTAAAAACAACATCAGCCTGGCATCAATGCGGGACCTAAATTTAGGAGACAAAAACCTTATTGCTAGTGATCACCCTGAATTGCTAACAAAAACTTTTGATGGGGAATTTGTTTTTATACCTCCAATAGTAACTGACCTTGCAATGAAGGATAATGACTATAAACACATGCTTACCATGTTTATTGCTGCTCCAATAATTGATGAAAATGGAGAGGTCCTTGCTGTATTAACCTTCCGGCTCGATCCGCGATCAGATTTCTCACGAGTAACCCAACTGGGACGTATCGGTAAATCAGGTGAAACTTATGCCATCGATCGTCTTGGATATATGATTTCCGCAAGTCGTTTTAATGATCAACTGGTTGATATCGGATTGATCGAAAACATCGATTTTGATTATCATATCAAAGTGTCCGATCCAGGAGGAAACCTCCTAAAAGGATATGTTCCCAACCAATCCAACACCAACCTTCCTTTAACTATTATGGCAAAAAACACTACAAAGCTCATAGACAGTACTTGCACAAGTGCTTACCGTGACTACAGAGGTGTTGAGGTTATGGGTGCCTGGCTCTGGGACGAAGAACTGGGGATTGGACTTACAACAGAAATTGATGAAGCAGAGGCGCTTTCCCAGTATTATTTGAAACGAAATATACTAATCATCTTAATTGCTCTAATCGCTTTGGTAGCCGGAGTTCTTACCAGAATTTTGATTATCACCAGAAACAGAAACGAAATTGAACTGATTAAACTAAACGAAGATCTTGAAGATCGTGTTAAACTTAGAACAGCTATGTTGGAGCAATCCAATACAGATTTAAGTGATGAGATAGATGAACATCAAAAAACACATCAACAATTAGTTGATAAGAATACAAAACTCGAAAACACCATCGACCAACTCCAGCAAACCCAAAGCCAGTTAATACAATCGGAAAAGATGGCTTCTCTGGGTAACCTGATTGCCGGTATTGCTCATGAAATTAACACACCTATTGGAGCCATTAAAGCGTCCCTTGGCAACCTGGAAAATTCAATTAATCTGGCTATAGAGTATTATCTTAAAAGGGAAGACATTCTTGATGACAAAAGGCGACAACTTATTAAAACCTTGTACATCAAATCACGTAAATCGAAACATGAGTTAAGCTCCCGGGAAAAACGTCAACGCAAAAAAGAAATCCTCAAAAAGCTTGAAGAAAATCAGATAGAAAACGCTTCGATAATAGCAGATACCCTGGTTTATATGGGCGTGTATGAAAAATGTGATGAGATCCTCCCCATGATAAAAGAAGTGAATGACATTGATATTTTCGAAAAAGCCAAAACATTAACATCCCTGTATAAAAATAAAAGCACTATAGGTTTGGCCGCAGATAAGGCTGCCAAAACGATATTTGCTTTAAAGAAATTCAGCCATAAAGGAGTTGAAGATGATATGGAGGATGTTGATATCAATGATGGTATCGACACCATCCTGACGATTTATCACAACCAAATGAAGGTCGGCATTGAAGTTATCCGCAATTATGAGAATATCCCTAAAATTTTAGGGAGAGCAGATGAAATCACACAGATATGGACCAACCTGATCCATAATGCTATTCAGGCCATGAATCACAATGGAACCTTGGAAATAAGAACATGGCTTGATGCCGATCATGTGAATGTATCTGTACAAGATACAGGTAAAGGGATTCCTGAAGAAATCAAAGATAAAATATTTGACCCGTTTTTCACAACCAAACCTGCCGGAGAAGGCACTGGTATTGGCTTGGATATCGTAAACAAAATTGTTGAAGATCATAAAGGAAAGATCCATTTTGAATCGGTTTTGGGAAAAGGAACAACATTCTATGTGAGCTTCCCAATATCACCAAATCCAGACAAAACAGAATAAGGTATGGGTAAGAAGACCGCTATATTATGTGTTGATGATGAAAGTGTTTTATTAGATAGCTTGTTGGAACAACTCCAGCGAAACTTCGGTCATGATGCACTTTATGAAGCCGCTGAAAATGCGGAAGAAGGCATGCAGGTGCTTGAGGAATTAATAGATGATGGTCATGATGTGGTTCTGGTGGTTTCCGACTGGCTGATGCCCGGCCAAAAGGGGGATGAATTCCTGATTGATATTAACAAGAGATATCCTCATGTGATTAAGATCATGCTTACAGGACAAGCAACTCCGGAAGCAGTAGAAAATGCAAAGCGACATGCTAATTTGCATGATTATATAGAAAAACCCTGGATAGAGGACAAATTAGTTGATTCTATTAATCGGGGGTTGGAAGATATTAAACAAGAAAATAATAAACCATAGATATGAATAAGGCTGTTATCTTATGTGTTGATGATGAATCGATTATTCTGGATGCATTGAATGAGCAATTAAGAAGAAACCTTCAGGATAAGTATGATATTGAAGTGGCTGAGTCTGGTGATGAGGCCCTGGAAGTTTATGAAGAATTGATAGAAGACAATATCCAGGTACCGGTGGTGATTTCTGATTATATTATGCCTGGAATGAAAGGCGATGAATTGCTTGAAAAAATTCATCAGTCAAATCCTGAAACGCTCACAATACTTCTAACCGGACAAGCCAACATTGAAGGTGTTGGAAATGCCATTAACCGGGCTGGCTTATACCGATTTATAACCAAACCCTGGGATCAACACGATTTGGCCTTAACCATTGTTGAAGCAATTAAGAGTTACCAACAACAACGTGAAATTGATCAATATAATCAGGAATTAAAAGAACTCAATAACAGTCTGGAACAAAAAGTAGTGCAACGCACCAAAGAATTGGAGGAGTCCAATGCCATGAAAGATAAATTCTTTTCAATCATCGCTCATGATTTGAAAAATCCATTTAACTACCTGATTGGCATGTCGGATATCCTTGTTAATTACATGGATACAATGGAACCCGAAGAAGTGAAGGATTTAATATCGAAGCTAAAGGAGTCTTCAGTAAAAACCTTTGACCTCCTCCAAAATTTGCTCGATTGGTCACGAAGTCAGCGCAATGCAATTTCGGTCAACAAGCTACCTATCCCTATCATCGATTTAGTAACAGAAAGTATCACACCACTTTTGGATCTTGCCATAGAAAAAGACATAGCTATCGATAATTTAATAACCACTGACACCAAGGTTTCAGTAGATAAGCACATGCTTAATACGGTAATCCGAAACTTAGTTGGTAATGCGATTAAATACACTCGAACCGGCGGAAAAATCCGATTAGGAGCAGTACAACACAATGATATTTTAGAAGTGTCTGTAGCTGATAATGGGATTGGGATTCCTGAAGAAAACCTCCCAAAACTATTTAAGGTTGGAGAAACCATAACGACAAAAGGCACAAGTAATGAAACCGGCACCGGTCTGGGTTTAATTCTTTGCCAGGAATTTGTGGAAAAGAATAATGGGAAAATATGGGCAGAAAGCAAACAAGGTGAAGGAAGTACATTTTTCTTCACACTTGAAGTTTCTGATTAAATTAATTAATCCTTCACCCTTTATAAAAAACCAATCAATTCGTTAATAGCCAGGTAAGCAAACAGGATCAGGCAAACGATCAGCATCAGGTTTATCCCCCATTTATTCCTGTTCTTAATTCTAATCAGTTTATTATTTAAATAAAACAAAACTCCTGCAAGAAGTGGCATAAAAAATGCACCCGTTATGCTGTAGATAATAATAATCCAAACCGGTTTATTAACGAATAGTAATAGCATCGGAAGAGACGCCAGGTAGATGAGAAAGAACTTATAGTTACGACTTCTCTCCTGAGTAAGGTTCTTGTTTTTCTTTTTACTGACAAAATCATCATACAAATAAGGAACTCCATGGAATACACCTAGGAGTGAAGAAAAGACAGCTCCCCAAAATCCAATCAAAAAGATGTACTTCCCAGCTTCACCAGTAACATCTCCCATTCTGTCGGCCAGAGCAATTACAATCTTACTTCCAGTCACCATCTCAGGCTTAAGGTCAGATGAAATAATCAGAATGGCTATTCCAAAAATACAGGTCAGAGAATAAGCTACAATCAAGTCAATGCGAACAGCAGGCAGGTCTTTTGATGTCTTCCAGCCTTTCTCCCGAATCCAGTAGCCATAGCTCAATAGGGTAACACTTCCCCCTACTCCACCAATTACTCCAAGGATGAATTTTGCAGAACCTTTTGGTATTTCCGGGTGTATTAAACCGTATAAGATGGTTTGCCAATCGGTCTGAATCATGGCGGCGGAGACGATCACAACAAGAAACATCAAGCCAATAAAAAGCTTCATCAGGTTTTCGAAATACCGATAGTCAATATACCAGACCAAAACGATGGCTACAACGGCATGTAGTATACCCCAAACAGGAATGCTCAATTCGGGAACCAATGAATGAGCAGCTAAACCACAGGCAGCCATCAAAGCTCCTGAAACAATAAAAGCCCATAAGAACAAGTAGATAATAAAATAGATTGATACTGATTTATGTAAATGCTTCTTCCAGGCATGGAGCAGACTAGTCCGTTCTGACAACTGCCATCGAGCCAAACCTTCATTCAAAACATATTTAAGAACCGCTCCAAGGATTATACTCCACAATAAAACCATGCCATATTTGGCACCAGCAACTGTTGCTGCAATCATATCACCGGCACCCAGGCCTGTTGCTGCGATAACGATTCCCGGGCCTATCTGTTTTAGTTTTTTTGAAGATTTCATTGGCTTTGATTTGGTCAGCAGCAAATATATAAATCAACACGGAATATACCAGCAATAGAACATTTAAATGTATGACATTTTGGAATCCCACATTAATTAACACTTAATCCATGTTGGTCCGGCCATCTCATGATTTATCCTTAAATTTGTACTACACATAAGGATTACACTATGATCTTAAGCTCAAACCTAAAGTATAAATATGTACGTAATAAAGAAATCAGTTGGTTAGCGTTTAATGCCCGTGTGTTACAGGAAGCTGAAAACCCGGATGTCCCATTAATTGAGCGATTGAAGTTCCTGGGAATCTATTCCAACAATCTGGATGAATTCTTTCGGGTAAGGGTAGCTACATTGAGACGACTTTCAACTTTGGGTAAAAAGAACAGAAAAGTATTTTCTTATGATCCACAAGAGATTATTGCGGAAGTACAAAAGATTGTTTTGGAGCAACAGGAACAATTTGAAAGTCTTTATGACAGATTAAAAAACGAACTTCATCATGAGAACATCCATATTATTGATGAAGCAGAACTAGATGACGAACAGGAGCAATTTGTAAATAAATATTTCCATGATAAGGTTCAGTCACGCCTTTTCCCAATATTTTTAAATCAGGACACCGATTTCAACCCTCTTCAGGATGATGAAATTTACCTGGCAATTTCTTTACTAAATAAGAAAGAAAAAACCAGCTACGCCTTGATCAATATACCTGCAAATGAATTAACCCGATTTGTCCAACTTCCATCAAAAGACAAGCATAAATATATCATTCTGCTGGATGATGTTATCCGATACGGATTAAACTCCATCTTTGGAATGTTTGCTCTCACCATTAAAGGGGCACATACCCTTAAAATAACCAGAGATGCCAAACTCGACTTAAATGATGACCTATCTGACAGCTACTTACGTAAAATATCGAAAGGTCTGGAAAAAAGAAAAGCCGGATATCCTGTGCGCTTTGTTTACGATAGTAATATGCCAAAAGAACTAATCGAATATTTCAATCAAAAACTGACTTTATCAGTATTTGATGCTTCGATTCCAGGTGGACGTTATCATAACTTCAAGGATTTCATGGCTTTTCCCAATATTGACAAAAAGCAACTTAGTTACCCTGATTTACCTGCAATACGCAACCGACATTTAAAGAAAAATAATAGTATCCTTGAAGCGATGACCGAAAGAGACATCATGCTCCATTTCCCCTATCAATCATTTGATCATGTCTTAGATCTACTGCGGGAAGCAGCTATTGATCCCAAAGTATTAACCATTAAAATGACGCTCTATCGCCTGGCCCACAATTCCAGTGTCATGAAAGCATTGATTAATGCTGCCCGCAATGGAAAAAAAGTCACTGCGGTAATGGAATTACAAGCTCGCTTTGATGAAGAATCCAATATTTACTGGACTCAAAGACTATCAGATTCCGGAGTAAAAGTTATTCCAGGAGTCCCTGGGATGAAGGTACATTCAAAAATAATTCTTATCGAGCGCAAAGTTGATAAAGAAAGCATTTTCTACTCAGGAATAGGAACAGGAAACTTCAATGAAAGTACAGCAAAAGTATTTAGTGATTCACTACTGCTGACAGCACATCAGGGAATAGCTATGGATGTGGCCCGAATATTTGACTTCTTCGACAGAAACTATGATATCGGCCGATTTTCGCATCTTCTGGTTTCCCCTTTCTACATGAGGAATCGACTGGTAAGAATGATTAATCAGGAGATAAAGAATGCCAAAGCTGGAGAAAAAGCCATTCTTCATTTTAAACTTAATAACCTTGCAGACCAACGAATAATATACAAGCTGTATGAGGCAAAAAAGGCTGGTGTTGAGATTAAATTGAATGTAAGAGGTATGTTTGGCTTGATACCTAATATTGGAGAACTGGAAGTGAAAATTGATTGTATTGGAATAATTGATCGCTTCCTTGAGCATAGTCGTGTTTATTACTTTTACAATGGCGGTAAAGAAGATGTATTCATTGGCTCGGCTGATCTAATGGAGAGAAACCTGGATCGCAGAACAGAAGTATTATGTCCGATTTATGATCGGAGTATAAAAGAGGAGATCCTAAAAATGATGGATTTACAATGGCTGGATAATGTCAGTACCCGTATTCTGGACAATAAGTTATCCAATAATTACCGAAAAACAAACTCACAAGAAAATACCCGGTCCCAATTGGGGTTTTATAATTATTTAAAAGAAAGACACTAAAAACAGACAAAAAAAAAGCACCAATCTGGTGCTTTTTCAATTTGCTGTCCTATATATACTGTGATTAGTATTTCTTCATTTCAGGAGTCAATCGTATTTGCTTTCCGTCCTGGAATACAACAATAAAAGCGTCATAAACACCCCTATCCCGCATTACTCTACTATAATTTAAGGCTTCATTATAAGTGTGAAATTTACCCATCGAATACTTATAAATAGATCCATTATAAAATTCAAAGATTTCCTTATCAGAGCCATATTTTGAATACAAAGAAGTCATGTTTTTTCGAACACCTGTTGCCAGAAACTGAACTCTAAACACCAATTCACCGTATGAAGGTTCCCATTTAGAAACTACCGGCTTAGGAGTCACTTTTATTTCTTGTGATGGCTTTTGCCTATGTACTTCAAAAATATTCTGTGGCGTTACGATAGATTTAACTTCATTTTTCTGAGCTTCCATCAGCTTTCGAATATCAATTGTTTTATCGTATTCCATAACTGTTGGTTTGTCAGCATCATAACCATCATATTCATATGATTGTTCTTCTTCCTTCTTTTTAGAGAATAACAACATTCCTTCTTTCTTCTTAGTAGTTTCTCTAACTTCTCTGCGCTTCTTCTTTTTGACAGGAGCTTTATAATAGTCCAAACGGCTTAGGTGATAATTTAAGCCGATCTTAAACACAGCTGGAATGTCCACCGAAGAACCCGCTTCAATTCCATCAACCTGATCGTTATTTATTCTGTAAGAAAGTTCAGAAAACAAACTAACATGATCGGAAACATCATATTGAATTCCCAATCCCACAGGAAGTACCATACCTACCTTCTTATTCGTAACGCCAGGTACAAGTGGGTCTTCATTATATTGAGTATACAAATTTCCGTTCCAAAAAGCCAGTCCCAAACCACCATTCAAATAGCCTGTAAACTTTGTCAGACTATAAGGCCATATCATACGGGTTAGAGGAATTTTAGCAACAGCAACTATATCAAAATAGTTTCCTTCAAATTTCAAGCTGGCACTTCGTCCATCCTCAAATTTGTCTTTCAGAGCATAAAGGTTTCCGGAAACCAATTCGAGTTGAAGGGCTAACCAAGGAGTGATTTCTTTCCCAAGGTGTAAAGAAATAGTAGTCTTTGTCTCACCAGAAAACTTCTTATAAAAGCTTTCATCACTCATATCACCATAAAATTGATTGAATCCGAGAGCTCCACCCACATACCAACCTGAGGTTGTAATTGGTGCTATCACATCTTCAGCATAAACTCCATCAGCAGTTCTGCTTCTTCGATCCTGAGCAGAGGTATTTACACCTATAAACAGGGTGCAAACAATTAAAAACATATATGGTATAGTACGGCTTAGTTGCATAGCATGCCCTTACTTTAATTCTATTTACAATGTATTTTAATCAAATCCAGTGCATCTTCCACTCCCATTTCCAAGGCTTTATTCCAGTCTGTACAAGCCTCTTCAATATCCCCGACACAATATTTGGAAACGCCTCTGTTATAATAAGAACGCACCCAGATATCATATTCCTCGGAAGATTGTGGTTGTAGATCCAAGGCAATATTATAATCCTTTATAGCATCATAATAATCCTTTACTTTATGTTCAGCATTGGCCCTCAAAGCATAAATCAAAAACAAATTGCAATCTGGCCAAACACGTAAAGCTTTATCAAAATATTCAATTGCGCGATAATAATCACCGTAATCGTACAAATAAATTCCTCTTTGAAATAATCCGGCAAAATCAGTCGGTTCATCGTCAAACTGAAGACTTTTTCGAGATGTACCTATAAAGTTTCTGAATTCATTAAATCCAACTTCATAATAATAATGGTTAAACAATTCCTTTGCATTGAGGGCATAGCCATAGTTCTTAACAACATATTCTTTGTTGTAGGCACGCACCGGATAAAAACGCATTACTTTCCGCCCCTGGAACACAATTGGGTTTAGGGCAAAAATAAAGTTTGTTATACTATATCCTGCCATCTGGCTACGGTATAAACTCGATTGAATTTTGGAAGAAATCAGTCCTTCAACATCTTTTGTTCTCCAATAGGGTATTTTACCATTTGTAAAAACATTAAGACTCACCATATAGGGCATCCCAAATTCAATTTTATTTGGAAACAACTCACCTACTTTATCAGAATTAAACACGTAATACTCAAGCTCCTCATATGTCTGTAATCCTTCGCGAATCATTGGAAATTCATAGCGAAGGCCATGACTTTTAATTATGAGTACTTTATAAGGATGACCTTCAATTTCAACTTCACGCATTTCCATGATGTCGAAATTATCACGTCCTAATTTCTCATCATCTTTATGAGCTTTCCCTCTTCGGGATCTTCTCTCCTCAGCTTTTTTATCAAGCGCATTACTTGAGACCTTCAAGATTTCCTTTTCAGTCAGTACAAAAGGTATTTTATTACGGGCACTGACCCACTTTCCATTCCCCTCATTCGCCCAACCAATAGCATTCTCAAGAGAACTCTTTACATCGCTTATTCTCAGGTAGGTGGTATCATACCTACCTTTTCTTTGTGCAAAAGAAAAGGTGGTTATCATGATCAAAACGCCCAATAACAGTATTCTCCTCATATTAGTAAGTAAAAATATGAAAAAATAATCTAGATAAACAAATTAGAAATCAAAGTTTTCAACTCGTTATTAACATAAGTACATCCTTGATTCATTGACAATAAAACACATCCCCGTGAAATACCCTATACAAACAGGCACAGATAAGCAAAAACCGAACTTTACTTATACTTCTTATATGAATATATCATTAATAAAACGGCCACTAAACATGATAAAACTGCAATTGCAAAAGTACCGGCAAAACCTATTAATTGATAGAAATAGATCCCAATCAGGGTAGCAAAAGCACCACGAACCCCGGTAAGAGTTAAATGGACGGCCTGATATTCGGCGGCTTCACTATCCTTGCAAAAATATGCAGATCCGATAAACCAAAGAAGGGCCATGGTCGCTGCAAATACGGAATAGGATAAATACGAAAGAATCAGTGTGTAGTATATTTTCAGGCCGAATACTTCAAAGTGCCCCGGGAAGTATTCGGTCAGCCCCATAAAGAGCAAATAGAACATTAAAGCAGAGAATGTAATTACCGCAAATTTACGAGGATCAATCTTCCCGAGAAGTCTTCCAAAATAGGGCAAAGAAACAATGGCAATAATGTTATATGCATTTTTATAAAAAGCAACGGATGAATAATTTAATTCTAAAACCTTATTAAAGAAGATTGCAATTACAGCGATGGTAGAGAGCCATGCAAAACCATATAACATAAATCCAATTTCAAAATCACGATACGGCTTATTGGTTTTAATAATCGTCCACATATTCCGCATCGAATTCATAACAGCATCCCAGAAGCTTGGAAGTTTAACCTGGTCAATCTTTTGATCATAAGAGATATTCGAGAAGATAAAAATGCTGGTAATCCCTAGTAATCCCATAACAGGATACACATACTTAAAAGCCGTTTGATCAAAATCGAGTAACAAACCAAAGACGAAGGTTGCACCCAACATGATAATTTTATTTGCTGAAGATGTGTAGCTATATAGTTTGCCGAAGTTTTGATGTCGGTAGCTATTTTTAAGAAACAGATTAATAACCGGCAAAATAACGGGTTGGGCCAAGAAGTAGATCAGGAAGATTCCCAAAAAGACATAGGGAAACACCGGATTGTTTTGATAGGCCATAAATTCAGAAGGAAAAAACAAAAACGCGAATAAGGGCAGGCGGGTAACAACCGCCATGATGCGTAGCATTTTCTTTTTATTCTGAATCCTTTTGATAAATTCGTTGAACACCACTGAAAATAGAAGAACAATAACGCTGAACTGTGTCAGGAAGCCAATTTGATAGTCGGTTCCTTGTAAACTTTTAATCAGAACAAATTCATTCAGAGCAAGCACTCCGGTAATAATCCCCTCAATAAGGGAATAAGTCATATGAATACCAAAAGTCTTGCTCTCCTGTTTGTTTAACTCCAGTCCACGTATTTTCATCTTCAGCCCAATGATTTAAAGAGCGGCAAAGGTATGTAAACATTTAGACATAACTATCCATACCTATTCCTTTAATCTTACGATAAAGATCGAGTGCATATATATCGGTCATCCCGCTTATAAAATCCAGAACAGAGCGTAGATTTTGATATAAATTGTTTTGTTTCACATCAAACTGATCCGGCAACAGGGATAACAAATTCTTAGAATAATAAGAATTAGGATCCAAAACAGCACCAACAAACTCATCCAATAAGCCACCTAATATGTTATGTCCGGCCAATTCAATTTTAACAACAGAAGGATGCTTATAAATGCTTTTAATAGAGATTGTGCGACAATTCTCCATAGCATCGATCAGATATGCAGGCAAGTGATCCACTAAACTCTTTTGAAATTTCCCAGCCATAATTACCTGCTCATTATCCAGAAAAATCTTCACAGCTTCACCAGCCAGTTTATTAATAACCAAGGCTCTCAGATAAGCAACCCTTTCATTCACATCAGTAACTTCTTCAAACACCTTTACCATTCCATCAAACACATGCTTATCTTCTTCTTTCCTGAAAAAGCGGGTAAGAATATCATGGGTTTGATCTGTGGTAAGGATCTTTAATTTATGAGCATCCTCAACATCCATAACGAGGTAAGAAATATCATCAGCGGCTTCAACCAGATAAACCAATGGGTGACGGGCATACTCAACCGGATTATCATTTTTTTGCGCCAAGCCTAATTCTGTAGCAACTTTCAGAAATGTTTCCCGCTCGGATTCAAAGAAGCCGAATTTCTTCCTTTTAGCCATTGCATCGGTTCCAAAAGGATACTTTATCAAAGAAGCAAGAGAAGTGTAAGTCAATGCATAACCGCCAATTCTCCTTCCGGCAAACTGATGAGTCAACATTCGAAAGGCATTGGCATTCCCTTCAAAATTATTCAAATCTAACCATTCAGCTGCCGAAACCATATTTTTAATCTCCTGCCCTTTTCCTTTTGCAAAGAAGTCAGACAGCGCTTTTTCTCCGGAATGACCAAACGGTGGGTTCCCCATATCATGAGCCAAACAGGCTGTTGAAACGATGGGTCCAATTTCATGCATCAGGTGTTTGTTTTGGATATCTTCACGCTGAATCAATTCATATGATAAAGATGAACCCAAGGTACGCCCCACACTGGCAACTTCCAGACTATGTGTTAAACGGTTGTGTACAAACACACTTCCGGGTAGAGGAAAGACCTGAGTTTTATTTTGCAACCTTCTGAAAGGAGAAGAAAAGATCAATCGATCGTAATCACGTTGAAATTGTGAACGTGCAGCTTCACTACTTACTTCCCGATGTTCCAAACCAAGTCTCTTTGCCGAAATCAGCTTATCCCAATGCATCATAGTTTTTAAAAATTTTGTCAAAAATACGGAAATCGACGTTCTTTAGATGCTAGATTTTAGAAATAAGAAATAAGAACTTAGATATCAGATAACGCTTTATTCTAATAACTAAGTTCTAACAACTAAAATCTAATCGGAATTACCAATAATTCTTCTTTACATTATTGTATTTAAAGATTTTTGGAAATCGTGCCGGGTTATATTCATGCATCATATTGTATATGGCATCAAAAACATCCTCTGCGTTTGGATTGGAGAAATAGTCACCATCGGTACTGTATGCTGCACGGTGAGCCTGGGCAGTAACCGTAACCGGAGCTGAGTCCAGGTGGTAGTAGCCCCCCTGCTCTTCCAATACTTTCTGCATCATATAGGAAGTAGCCCCACCGGGAACATCTTCATCGAAGAAGACAATCTTATTTGTCTTTTTCAACGATTCTCCGATTTTATGATGAATATCAAAAGGGAGAAGGGTTTGAACATCGATCAACTCCACATTAATATCATGCTCTTTTAACTGCTCAACAGCATCCTGGGCAATTCGCACACACGAACCGTATGTCACCAGTGTCACATCATCTCCTTTACTAATCGTATCGGGAACACCAAGCGGTATTTTAAATTCTCCAATATTTTCAGGTCTTTTCTCGCGCAGACGATATGCGTTTAAAGGTTCAATAATCAGTGCCGGTTCATCAGAAGCAAGCATTGTATTGTAAAAACCAGCTGCCTGGGTCATATTTCGGGGCACCAAGACATGCACCCCTCTGATGGAATTTATCACCATGCTTAAGGGACTTCCAGAATGCCAGATTCCTTCCAAGCGATGACCACGTGTAGAGATAATCAAAGGAGCCTTCTGCCCGCCTTTAGTACGGTATTGCATGGTTGCCAGGTCATCGCTAATCACCTGTAATCCGTATAATAAATAATCGAAGTACTGGATTTCGGCAATGGGTCGTAAGCCACGAAGGGCCATTCCCAAGCCCTGACCAATAATGGTTGCCTCCCGGATACCGGTATCACTCACACGATGAACGCCATACTTTTCCTGCAACCCCTCCATGGTTTGGTTTACACCACCAATCTTACCCACATCTTCACCAAAGGTCACCACTTCAGGATGATTTTCAAAGATATGATCGAAGTTATCCCGAAGGATCTCCCGACCAGGAACAGTTGGAGAATCCTCATTATATTGCGGTACTACCGGCTGAATCTTAAACACCGATTGTTCAGACTCACTCCAGAGATGTGAACTGTATTTATCCTGATATTCCGCCATGGTTTTATTCATCCATGCGGTAACATTTGTTTTTAATGAATTATTTGGATTGGTACAGGAATCACAAATCAGGCGAAGAATCTTCTTCCCTGCCGCCATAATATCCTTAACGGTTGGCTCACTCATCCGTGATAATTCCTGCTTGATCACATTGATTCTGGAAGTACTTGCACAGCGGCAAGTGGAAACATCAACAATCTTTAAAAACTCGTCGCGTCGTGCTTTAATGGGTTTAATAAAGTTATTCCATGCATTCCGCCTGGCTTCTCTAACACGGTTTTTTGTTTCTTTTTCAATTTGAACCAACTCATCATCTGAAGCAATTTCACTCTCCAAAATCCACTTACGCATCATTTGGATGCCATCAAATTCCTTTTCCCATTTCAGGCGCTCTTCCGATTTATAGCGTTCATGTGAACCAGAGGTCGAATGCCCTTGAGGCTGTGTCAATTCTGTAATATGAACTAAAACAGGTGTGTGTTCAGTTCGACAGATTTCCTCCGCTTCTTCATACACTTTACAGCAGGCCTCATAATCCCAACCTTTTGCTTTGAGGATTTTGTAACCATTGGAATCGCCTGTTTTTTCAAAGCCTTTTAAGACTTCTGAAATGGATTCCTTGGTAGTCTGGTACTTATTGGGGACAGAAATACCCCAACCATCATCCCATACAGACATCAACATGGGTACCTGCAGCACACCTGCAGCATTAATGGTCTCCCAAAAATGTCCCTCCGATGTGGAGGCATCACCAATGGTTCCAAAAGCGATTTCATTTCCCTGTCTGGAAAAACCGGTAAAATTTTTCAATTCGTCGACATTACGATACATTTTAGAAGCAAGAGCCAATCCTAGTAATCTAGGCATTTGCCCTGCTGTGGGGGAAATATCTCCCGAGGAGTTTTTCTGTTTGGTAAGATCTTTCCAATTTCCATCCTGATCAAGGCTTCGACTCGCGAAATGATTATTCATTAAACGACCTCCATTGGCCTTATTCATTTCTAAATCTGTATCACCATACAACTGCGAAAACAGTTCTTCAAGGCTAACAATCCCACTTGCCAACATCCAGGTCTGATCTCGGTAATACCCCGAACGCCAATCCCCATCACGAAAAACTTTTGATATGGCTAATTGCGGGATTTCTTTTCCATCACCCAGAATTCCGAATTTGGCCTTTCCGGTAAGAACTTCTTTACGCCCCAGCAAACTCATCTGACGAGATTCATTTGCTAATCTGTAATCATTCAGGACTTGTTCTTTATTTCTAAATTTGGCGGTCTCCATTACTTGTTTATGTTCTTTCACAAGAATATACTTTTAGTTATTCAATTCAGCATTTTATCAATAGTGTTTCGCGCATCTATATTCAGATTACCGAAACAGTAAACGATATGCCTTTTGAACAAATTTAACCATAAAAGGTTTAGGAAGCCAGCCACACAAAGACAGAAGTATCAGTCTTTCAGGAGATAAAAACAAAACATTTGAATATAAACTACCTTTCGATAAGAACCCCGTTCATCATTCTTTCATTATTCACTTTATAAAGTAAGTCATGTTCTTCGGGAGTACAGGCAAATAAAATCTTAATTTCCGTATCCCGTTTAACGGTATCAATCACATGCATCACACCACTCACACGGTCTTCGCCAGAGGTTCCCATCCACACATCCACTTCTTCCCCATCCGAGGCTTTTGAGTCCTTCAAGAATCCATAATCCATTGGGTAAATAAATTCGGTAATCTGGGGATGTCGGCTCCCTTTTGGTCGGTCTATAACGATTTCACTGGTTTTTACAAACTCATCAAGACTCTCCCAGAAAGAAGAATTGTAACGAAATGTACTCATTAAGCGGCAGGAATTATCAAATTACCAAAGAAATACATCAGAGCTAATGAAACGGCCATTCCAATCAGAAGGGGTTTCCATGCAGGTCTTTTCTTATAAACCTTACCCCCCAGGTACCTTTTCCAGAATAGCATATTCAGAGCAATACCACCTATACCATTGAGTAATAGTATTAGTACCGGATCAATCTGACCATCCTTAAAAAAAGAGTACTCTGTAAGTAGAAATAAAAGGATAAATATCGAGGTTTCAATTTTCCCTTTTGATTTTGTGGCAAACAAATTCATCAAAAACAAGATTCCACCAAAAACGAAATTGATTAGAATGGAAGCAAAATATATCGTCTGAGGACTGTATAAAGCCGGGACGTTTTCATTAACAAACTCTGCTTGTTTGTCTTTTTGTTCACGAATACTCTCCAATAATTTACCAGCCTGAGACTTAACCAAGTTTTCCTTTAAGCCCGTAATTGCCTCATGTGTTACCCCCCTACGTTCCATTTCCTGGATTGTAATAAGGATGATCTCATCTTTAAACTGGTCTCTGTTTTCAATAATCTGAACCAATTCATAATTGGTCTTACTGGCAATCTTTGCCGCCTTTGTTTCACTCATTTTCAGCCTATACTAATTCCTGGGGCAAAAGTAACAAATTCCCGTTTAAACAGTGAGTTATTAATCATTATTCACAGTCCATTTGAATTCACGATCCGATTCACTAATTTTGCCTTAATTCAATTAAACAAAAAGATATGGAAAAGAACCCTAAAGCTCAACTTACTCCTTCTCATTACTTTTGGATTATTGTTATTACTATTGTACTTACATTCCTATTTATCAATTGGGTGATTAACGGGTAGGATTCAAAGGGGGTACTCCTTTTCCTTTTTATAGCACTTAAGTTCTTTTATATTCAGATTGAGGCGCTATGGTGTATCACCATCGTCTCACATTTTATTACTATTCTATATTTTTCATTACATATCTAAAATTTCTTCCCTTCTTGTATTGATTGAAAGACCTTGCATTATTATTGAAGATATCATATATCCCCGTTTGGCGAAGCATTTGCTTCGTCATTTCATTTTTCAGTAGGCTGAGCCTACATTTTGAACCAAATGGAGTGTTTGTATTTCTTTTTTCTTGTCCTTTTGGCTTGACCCAAAAGAATGACCTGCGGAGCAAGCATGAACTCCATTAAATAAACAATGGTGAATAATAGGTCGGTCCCTAAACTTATAGGGCATCAGAATTCGATACTACAATATGAGTTAAAAGATTGATTTAAGGGTAACCGTTGATATCCCCAGTTATTTCTAATGATGTTAGAATGCCAATTCTTGAGGTCTTGAGAAAAATTAAACATCAATCAAACACAGATAGACATAAACTACTATTAATCATCACCAAATTTCTGTTAAGAACAATCCCCCGGAAGGCTTGCTGCAAAAGATTTTTCAATTTTCTGCAATCTTTTTTCACAGCACCCTTGGTGGCGTAATATTTTTTGATATCTTTGCACTCGCATTTGAGAGAGATACTGGTCTCGTAGCTCAGTTGGATAGAGCAACAGCCTTCTAAGCTGTGGGTCGCAGGTTCGAATCCTGCCGGGATCACGTAACAGAAAAGAGATACCAATTTGGTGTCTCTTTTTTTTGTTTTTATGACCGCGAATTACTCGAATTCTACGAATTATAAAAATCCTCGCGCAAAGCCGCTAAGACGTAATGGTGTTTTATTTGTATGAACCCTGAAGTAATTGAAGAATATCCATTGAAAATTGATGATTGTAGAAATTGAAAAGCCCCGACACTTAGGACCAGGGCTTTGAAACATAATCAAAAAAAAAGTTTATGATCGGACGAGTATTCCGAGTTTTTCCAGATGTTGTGGTTCGTCTTCGAAGACCAGGCGACAAATTTGGGTATGGTCGCTGGTCCATTCGAGGAGTTCTTCCAGTTTTGCATTGCGTCGCTGGGTAGCCAGCTGGGCATCTCCTTTTTCCTGTTCCTGCTTTTCCTGCAATACAGCCAGAGCATTGAGATCGGTCAGCATTTCTGTTACTTTCTCAGCAGTGAAACCGAAAGGTTCCAAAACGGATATAAAATCTGGTCGTTCGAGAAACTTGGTGAACAGGTCTCTGTTTTGCGGGTACCAGTCTTTAAACTTGTCTTTTCGACCTTCTTCAGCTTTAAGCAAAGTCATCGCATCATTATTGTTTTTGAACTTAATGCGAATCATGGTAAGAAACCTTCTCAATTCTTTTTTACTCAGCTCAAATGCTGTATAGAATTCATTGGTTGCAGCGTACTGCTCGGCATATTCCTTTTCCTGAATACTCATCCATTCGTTCGTCTCAGCAAATAGGGTTTGACCTTGCAAAAGATACTCTTCGGTTGTGCCGAAATTCAATAAGGCTTGCTTAATAATAGGATCATTGATGCTGTTGTTGATCTTTACCCGACATTCTTCTATTATCGAGTTTAAATCCTTTTGTTTTTTTCTTGCCATTGTTTAATGCATTGTGGTTAATATATAATCACTTAGAACAACACTAATTTACCTGTTTACCAACTAACAACAAATTCTTTTTTAATTTTTATTCTATTATTATTTTCATATTTTATATACTAGTATAAATAATTATCACAAAATATGCTAACGGAACACTTACCCACCCCCTATTCTTCACACAACCTTCGTTTGGGTGGTTGATGCATGGCCCCGGAATCCACTGCCATACACTTCGAATTAATTGCCACGCTCTGAAAATGACTGCCATGCACCCGATATCCATTGCCATGCCTGTGGGATTGACTGCCGACTGCCCTGAATTTGTTGCCATGCCCCGAAAACGACTGCCATGCTCCAGAAAACGAGTGCCACACCTCCGGAAGTGATTGCCATGTGCCCGAAATTCGTTGCCATAGCCCGAAAATGAGTGCCATGTACCAGGAAACCACTGCCATACCTCCGGAATTGATTGTCTGGTGCCCGGGATTCGTTGCCATGCTCCGAAAACGACTGCCATGCTCCGAAAACGAGTGCCAAAGCCCGAAAATGAGTGCGGGGGGCTGGGGGTGAGTGGCATCGTTCTGTGATTGATTACAGAAGCCCTGAAAAGAGTGCCGAAATCCTCGACAATCTATCATTGAATATATTTCGGATACACCTATTAGCATTACTTATCTCAACCTATCTTCTCTGAAATCAGAAAACAAAAATAATAGATATCGAACAATTTCGCATATTATGCAAAAGCAAATTCTACGCAAAGCATTAAACCCAGCTAACAAATCAACCAAATGAATGTAGCGCATTATATAACTCCAAACTATCTTCTTCACCTACAACTCCACAACACCCCCGGGCAAAATCCTAATTTTAAACATCCTACAAAAACGCAAAAGAAACACAACCTCACCAAAATTGTTGATAATTTGTTAATAAGTCACCAAACAAACCTAAACACTAAATATAGATTACTCTTCCAGACAATCACACATTTACTTTTACACATGATTTACATTTTATGCATATCACTTTAATTTATTTATTGGATATATTTACATAAACGACTTGAGAACAATATGTAGAATAAATTCAGCTTACATATTATCATAACAACTTTAACCTATTAATCCAATGACAACTTTAAAAGACTTCCATTCTAAGGTAAAAGATCTATGGATAGAATTACCAAACTACTCTTTCAATCATGGCCCAAGTGATATTACAAAAAAATCGAAACATTTTGTAGGGAGAAAGAAAATCATCCAACGGCTGAAATCGATAATCACCAGCAACGCTTCAAAATCCGGGGCATATTTAATCACCGGATATCGTGGAATGGGGAAAAGTAGTTTTGTTAATGAAGCCTTATATGACATTTCAATAGCCAATAGAAAATCGAAAAGATGGATGAATATAACCATCCTATTTTTGCTGACCCTTTTTTCTGTATTTATAACATATACAATAGAAAAAAACACTTTTGAAACCAATATTATTTTGATGATACTTCAATGGGAATACACCTATATTCTCCTTTGGACTTTAGCTGGTTACTTAAGTAGATTATATCTTAGTAAGAGTATTGACAGCAACTACTTATACAAAAATAAAAACGGCACTATTAGTCACCTAAGACTGATTTTAAATCCTGTTGAATCAAAAACTAACAACCGATTTAGTACAGTATCTCAATTTATATTTAAACTATCAGTTATTAATGTTATTTCGATTTATATTATCAACGTATTAAAAAATCAATACTTATTCCACATTTGCTTTACTACCTACTTCTACACATATATACTCACTGAAGCAGGAGTATACTTCCTGCTCAAACCAGATGAATGGTTTAAATCCATTCATAAAAAAATACTAAAACGCATTACCAATTATTTCAATTACTCAAACCTGGTTATAATAAAAATAAATCTGGGGTATGATGAACTAAAAGAAATTGATATTCTGAGACTAATTGCCAGAAACATCTACACCAAGTATCAGACTTTCAGAAGGTCAATTTACAGAAACTACTTGTTTTGGTTATTCAAAGTTGGATTGATATCTTCAATCATATATACTGTTTCGAATCAACGTCAGATTGAAAACATGACCCATTCGATAAAAACAGATCTGTTATTTTATAAATATTTCCCAACACAATACCATGATCTTATTGATAAATCGGAACGGAACTTCTACTATCCTCTAATAATTGCTGAACAACTTATCCAAAATAACAGATACACCATAGACTCTTATTCATTAACACTAAAAATACTGAACACCAAATTTGACTCAATTCGAAAAACAAAAAGTAGTCGCCATATTAGCTGGAATGAATACCACCCCTTGATCACAAACAGAACAGAAGATATAACAACAGAATTACCTATAGCAGAAGTCCATAAAGATTCTCTAATCCAATTTGCAGCGAAAAAATACGGCATACAGCTTACATTGTTGACAAAGTTGGAGGAAGTAATAATTACTACGGACTTTATAATTGGTGTATGTTGGCATAAAATAGCATACAGCATAAACTACCTGGTCCCATTTGGCAATCTGATTCCTCAGCATATCAGTTATGGATTTATTATCCTATTTATCCTTACCTGGATTTTACTTTCCATTATCACTTCCAGATTAGGCTCAATAGGGACTATATCTCAACGTTCGATCCTTCAAAGACTTGAACTGCTAAATGATATTATAGATTCACAAACAACAATAGAAGCAGGAGGAACAGCAAGTGTTTCATTGGGTAAAAGTGTGCTAAGTAAATTTAAAAACAAGCGAAAAGCTTTCCCAAAGGCTGATGATCGCGAAATTGAGAAATGGTTACTGGAAATATTGGATGATATAAACAGTCTACCCCGTTTTGCAATGGCTCCTCAGTTTATCCTGATTTTTGATGAACTGGACAAAATAGAGCCCAATAATGCAACGCCAGACAAGAAAGAAAAAAGCGGTATCTTATTTACAACAGACGCCCCAAGAAAAAGGCAACAAGCGATCTATAAATTACTTTCCAACCTGAAATACTTCATTACAACAGCAAAGATAAAGTTCATTTTTATAGCAGGGCGTGAGATGTACGATGCCTACCTGGCTGATGTTTCTGACAGAAACTTTTTCAACCGAAGTATTTTCGATGATGTGATTTATGTAAAGAGCTTTTTAACGGATACAACAAAAAACGGCAATAAAACCGAAGAAGTTGTTGATATCACAGGATTAACCGAACAATATGTTTGTCAACACCTTATTCCCGAAGATTTCATTAGTGACCGGGAAGCATGCTCGCTGAAGACATATTACAAATACTTAACCACAGAGATACCTGGATTTAAAGATCCAACATCCACAAATTTGAATGCTCATAGTTCTCCATCAAAAATCCCTCAAATTGTACTTGTACAGAAACGTGAAAAGGTCATTTACTTTCTACATCAATTCATTATATATTTGATGCACCATAGTAATGGCGCTCCAAAAAAAATTCAAAGCTTATTTGAAAAATACGTGGTAAAAAGTAATAAAGATAATCAAGATGAAAACATACTATGGGTGGGAAAAAACCGGGAAAGCTACTACCTGTCGTTCAATCACATCAGGCAATACAAAATCGGAATGATAAGCTCGATAATTAATCCTATCATCTATTCCTTAGCCAAGCAAACCAATCGATATGAAGACAAATTAATGGTATCGTCCACTTTTATTATCGACCATCTTTTTAAGTTTCACAAATACGGATTTTCCTGGCAAAACATAGAACACACTCCGGAACTTATTGAAATACATAAGACTCCTGAATTAAGGTCTTTTATTTCCAGCCTGATGCAGTACATTTCCCAGATCCATGTGGATGAGATTGTAAGTGGGTTATATACGTACAAATTCCCAAAAAAAACGTCCATGGAGTTGAAATATCTATCCAAGATTTCAGAGGAAGCAGCTGCAACCTATAATTTCACTCTCGATGAATCACTCGCTGTAAAGCATCATTACGAGGAACAAATCACTATACTGGAGAAACGATACGAACTTTATTACCAATCCACCGAAAAGAATGACTATATCTATTCTTTGAGTACGTTGCATAATGTATTAGGTGATTTATATTTCTACGAAGACGATCTTGAAAACGCAATCACACATTATAATGACAGCATCCAGTTTTTGAGGCAATCACCTACGGATGATCTCAAAGCAAACCAAATCATCTTCAGAATAACAACACTACTCAAACTTGGACTAGCTCACGAAAAACGCAAGGCTTACGACATCGCATTTACAATTTATAGTGAAGCATGTTCTACAGTTCTTGATTACCGTACAATTAAACCCGGTGACTTCGGACTGGAATACGTTCAAAACACAAAGGATAATATATACGGTTTTATTATAGGAGAGGACAGTGATAACAATCCAAATAAAGACTTGTTTCACAAACACTTCCAACCAAAAAAAACAGATACCGAATTATTGCTTTCTAAGAAAGACTTTATCAAGAATTTCCATAAGGGATTAACGCCAAAAAAACATGAAATCACCTATAAGATGACTGCATATGAAGGGGTAAGATTATTCTATCAACCATTACTTGCAAAATTTCAGATCATTGAAAAAAACAACCTAGGAGGTATAAGCCAGATAGATCTCGACCGGATAATTGAAGAGTTTATGTATTTATCCAAAACATTAAATGTTAAAGAAAAATATTTGGTTGAAACTGAATTCTATAACAAAGTAGGTGATATTCTTTATTATAAAAATTCCATTACTCAAAAAACTGCAAAGAAAACAAAAAAGGATCATACGAAACCAAGGCCCCCACACCCAAAATGCTCTATGTACAAACTCTGTGTCAATGGTTCCAATAATAAAACCTGGGAAATCAGATATCCCTGTGAATCGTGTACGCAATATATGATGAGCCTTCAGAAAATTATCAAACATTACTTTAAATCAAATGATGATTTATTCAATCAATGTCTCAAAATTCTGAATAAGTCACAGAAAGATTACAAGATTTTATATAATAACAAATTGGTTTTCGAATCACCAGAGGATATAAAAGAATTTGGACCAATAGATATCAGATCACAGGATCAATATAATTTATATATCATCCTGTCGGCATTGAACAACAAATACTATTTAACAAGCCGAACCAATTCTTTCAAAACCATGGCCAGTTTGCTTTCCGATATCGGAGATGTCAGGTTAAGTTGCTCAGATAAAACCACGGAAATCAGCAAATCTCTAAGTTCGAATCTGAGAGATTTGATTAGTTATTTTGACGATTCAGTAAAGGACGAAGACCAGGATTCGGGAGAAGACAAGTCGCAAGGCAGACCAAGGACTAATTTGATAAACAAAACCCTGCTTAAGATCCTTGTGGTTAACAACGAATTTTCAAAGCTGGATGCCTGTATTCTATACTATTATGCAGCTTACAATTTCTATAAACGAGCCGGCCAGTTTAAAGACAGCTCATACCAATTAAATAAAATCATGCAGGTGTTCAGAGAATATCTCCGGAATGGAAATTCCGATAAAAAAAATGAAATTGATGAACAAATCAGGACCATGTTGTTTGATGAAATTCAGGATAGAAAATCTTTAATGAATGTATTGGTAAAAAAATGCATTAAAGGGTATTATATCGCCTATAAGAACATCCATTTGTATCAAATCAACAAGTTCAAGAGCATTTTTGAGGAAAAACATGAGGAAATCACCTCACAACATGCTATCTCCCTAAAAAAACTCCCAATAGATACTGAGTTGGAGGAAATCATTTATGTAAGTAAGAATCTTGAGCTTCGTTTGAATGAAAACAGCCTGGACATGATTAAGACCCTTTTTAAGTATAATTTATCGTCTCCTTACCTGAACGATAATAACATGCTTAACCGAACCATCCGACTGCAGTTCAAAGTGCGCTTAAATTTTGAGATTTTCAAACTATTTGATCTGTATGATTATGATGCCAAATCTAAGCATTTCAAGTTGGAGAACTTTGAGCAGATCTTTAAGGACTCAGTCCCTGAAAAAGTAAAGGAGTTTGTCTCCTGGTTAAATTCAGAGGGATTAAGCCCGGTGATTAAAAAGAAAGACAAAATCGGTTCTAAAGAACTATTTGAGTTTATTCTACTGGATTCAATCTATTGTCTTACCGAGATTGTGAGTTCATATAAAGTTTACGGTCAACTGTATGTATTAACACATTCATATATAGCCGCAACACATAAAAAATTATTCCGATGGTTGCTTGTATATAACATGTATCATATGCTTAACCATTACAATGCTGACCTGAGTGAAGCGGATCAAATAATACAGGCAAATAAATTTGCAAAACTGCATAAACAATTTGGAAAGAATGAAGAAACTACCAAGGAGATCTTCAACAACATAGGAAAAAGGATTGCTAAAGTAAATCCAGATCCGACTGATTTATCATCTGAAATTAAGAAGTTAATAAACAGCAATGAACTTCATAACCTAACCCTGTCTTATCAGGCAGAAAAGGCCACCCAGGAATACTATTCAGCATTGGAAACCCATAAAGAAGGGAAAACCTATAAAAACCTGCTTGAAAACATGTTCTATTTGAATGATGATTTCAACGATAAACTATTCCATTTCAGATTGGCTCAGGAACGTTACCGGATTAATATTGTCAAAATAAGAAAGCAGATGAAGGAGGTGAAAAGATTTGGAGATGACAGCAAATTGTATCAGATTGACTCCTATCTGATCACCCAAAACCAAAACTAAACAGGTACACTACCCGAAGATTGTTCTTCCAACAAATCTACGGGAACCATACCACCTTGCAGGATTTGAAGGCTCACACACAAAAAATGCACCCTGATCCTGCAAGGATCATATTCTAATTTGAAAAATCAACCATATTCAGAAATGAATAAATCGTTCGAATCTTGTTAACAACTCCCCCACCCTTGTATTTGGTAAGTGTATTGGAAATTTTAACTTTGAACACAGCAACAAACGAAGGAAAAAGCACACACACGAGATATGTCGGAAGAACAGAAGAGGCAGCTGGAGCGTCAGTTATGGAATATTGCGGATACGCTACGGGGTAAGATGGATGCGGATGAGTTCCGTGATTATATACTGGGATTTATTTTCTATAAGTATTTATCGGAGAAGATGCATTTGCATGCGGATAAGATTCTGCAGGCTGATGGTATTAAATACCTGGATATAGATGAACGTACTGAAGATGGACAGGAATATCTGGAGCATATTAAAGAGGATGCTTTGCATACTCTGGGGTATTTCTTAAAGCCTTCGGAGTTGTTTAGCCAGATTGCCAGTCGTGGTAACGGGAATGGTAATACGGAGGGGGAGAGTAGTTTTATCCTGGAAGACCTGAGCCAGATTCTGACGCATATTGAACAGAGTACCCTGGGTACGGAGAGTGAGGACGATTTTAATAAGTTGTTTGAAGACCTGGATTTGGGCAGCACCAAGCTGGGGCGTACCGAGAAGCAGAAAAACGACCTGATTGCAAAGATACTGGGACACCTTGAGAAAATTGATTTCCACCTGAGCGACAGCGAGAGTGATGTGTTGGGTGATGCTTATGAGTATCTGATTGGTCAGTTTGCCAGTGGTGCGGGTAAAAAGGCCGGGGAGTTTTATACGCCTCAGCAGGTTTCGAAGATTTTGGCCAAGATTGTTACCCTGGGCAAAAGCCGTTTGAAGAGTGTGTATGATCCCACATGCGGATCGGGGTCGTTGTTGTTGCGTGTGGCCAAGGAGGTGAAGGATGTAAGTAATTTCTACGGACAGGAACTGAACCGTACGACCTACAACCTGGCACGGATGAATATGATCTTGCACGATGTGCATTTTCAGAAATTTGATATCCGGCAGGAGGATACGCTGGAACACCCTCAGCATGATGATATGCGTTTTGAGGCCGTTGTTGCAAATCCGCCGTTTTCGGCCAAGTGGAGTGCCAGTCCGGTGTTTATGTCGGATGACCGTTTTAGTCAGTACGGTAAACTGGCACCTTCGAGTAAGGCCGATTTTGCCTTTGTACAGCATATGGTCCACCATCTGGAGGATAACGGTACCATGGCAGTTGTTCTGCCACATGGTGTACTGTTCCGGGGTGCTGCCGAGGGCCATATCAGAAAATACCTGATTGAAGACCGTAACTACCTGGATGCGGTAATTGGTTTGCCGGCCAATATCTTTTACGGGACTTCCATTCCTACCTGTGTTTTGGTGCTGAAAAAATGCCGTGAGGAATCGGATGATATCCTGTTTATTGATGCCAGCCAGCATTTTGAAAAGGCCAAGAACCAAAATAACCTTCGCGACAAAGATGTGGACCGCATTATTGAAACCTACAGTAAGCGCGAAGAAAAAGATAAATACAGCTACAAAGCCACAATAGACGAAGTTCGCGAAAATGACTATAACCTCAATATCCCCCGCTATGTGGATACCTTTGAGGAAGAAGAACCCGTGGATATCATAGCTACGGCGAGTGAGCTTGTTGAACTCGAACGGGAAATGGATGAAGTGAACGATACCATTGGCCCTTTTTGTGATGAACTGGGAATCCCAAGACCGTTTTAAGCCATGGTAAAGTCTGAAAATAAAATTCCACAACTGCGGTTTCCTGAGTTTGAGGGGGATTGGTGTGCAAAAAACTTAGGATTACTATTCACCAATAGTAGAGCAAAAGGAAATAATTCTACTACTATCTATTCGGTTTCACAAAAAAGGGGATTAGTACCAAGAGAGTCTTTAGATAGAAGTATTGAAAAGGATGCTGCCCCAGAAGAAAACTTATCAGTTCTTCCTGGTGATCTTGTCTATAATATGATGAGAATGTGGCAAGGAGCAATAGGGCTTGCCTATACTGAATGTATGGTAAGCCCTGCTTATATTGTTTTAAGACCTAATATAGAAGTGAATTCTAGTTTCTTTATCAAGTTATTTGACAGAAAAAGAAGCTTATATTTATTTAAAGCATATTCTTATGGCCTAACACTTGACAGACTAAGACTTTATTATAAAGACTTCGCAGATATTAAAATGAACTGCCCTGAGGTCAAAGAACAAGCAAAAATCGCCAGTTTTCTAACCGCCGTAGATCAAAAGCTAGCCTTGCTGGAGAAAAAGAAGGGGCTACTGGAGCAGTATAAAAAGGGGGTGATGCAGAAAGTGTTTTCTCAGGAAATTCGGTTCAAGCCTACCTTAAGCGAAGTCGAAGGGGCTGAGAATGGGAATAACTACCCGGTTTGGGAGGTTAAGAAGTTGGGGGAATTGTGCAATCTTTCAAAAGGTGAACAATTAAATAAAACCTCATTAGCTTTGCATGGCTCCTACCCAACCATTAATGGAGGTGTAAAACCATCAGGTTATTCCGAAAAATGGAATACTCCAGCAAACACAATAACTATTAGTGAGGGTGGTAATTCATGTGGATATGTTAACCTTATTAAGACAAAATTTTGGTGTGGCGGTCACTGTTATGCTATTGACAATATTCATGATAAAATAGAAGTCTCTTATTTGTATCAAATCCTCAAATACAACGAAAACTTAATTATGCGATTAAGAGTCGGATCTGGCTTACCAAATATTCAGAAAAAAGACATTAACCAATTTAAAATAATAATTCCATGTAGATTGGAGCAAATTCAAATTTCAAGTTTTCTTAAAGGTATAGACCTTAAAATTGAAAAGGTGGAGATTGAGTTGGCGAAGACCAGGGAATGGAAGCAGGGATTGTTGCAGGGGATGTTTGTTTGATGATTTTCACCTCACCCCCTGCTCGCTTAGGCTCGCTTCCCCCTCTCCAGGAAAATGGAGAGGGGGAAACGGATCCTTCCTCACTTCGTTCGTCAGGATGACACTACACTGGAGGTTTTGAGACGAAGTAAAATCATTAAGCAGAAGTTGAACCCCTGCGGGGTTCCGGAGCATTAGGGACCACCTTTATCCACAGGTTTCACCTGCGGTTATTCACGTTTAACCACTTCGTGGTTTTATAATTATTAATCATCTTTCTTTAAGACTTCCATTCTCAATAATATAATTATAGATACTTCCTCACTTCATTCGGCAGTGATGACGGTCGTGATTTTGTGTATGTGTATTGTAATCGTCTGAGAAATTATATGAACCAGCGATGGTAAGGCTTTAGTTAAAAAATAGATAAAGCATCGGATTAAATCAGATATAAATTAAACATTTTACACAACTGGTATTGTGATTGTTCAATACTTACAATTTCCACAAACATCAATAACAAAAACCTTTTTGGATAAAACTTATCATAGATTTCTTAAATTAGCACATTAATTTATCTTTTTGGAATACCCAAATAAAACCGTCGGAATTATATATGACCACACAGCCCGAACAATTACTGGAAAACAACCTGATTGATCAGCTTCAGGGGATTGGATATGAGTATGTGAGTATTAGCAATGAGGAGGAGTTGCTGACCAACCTGAAGGCCCAACTTGAGAAGCATAATAAGACCACCTTTTCGGAAAAAGAATTCAGTTTAATTTTAAACCACCTGAATAAGGGGAATGTTTATGACCGGGCGAAGATTTTGAGGGATAAGATGCAACTTCCCAAGGACGACGGAACAAGTGCCTATATAGAATTTTTCCAGCAGGATGAATGGTGCCAGAACGAGTTTCAGGTTACCAACCAGGTTACGATTGAAGGGAGTTATAAGAACCGATACGATGTTACCTTACTGATAAATGGTCTACCGTTGGTTCAGATCGAACTGAAACGCCGGGGATTGGAGCTGAAGGAGGCTTTTAATCAGATAAACCGCTACCAGAGGCATTCGTTTTGGGCTGCTCATGGTTTGTTTCAGTATGTGCAGATATTTGTGATCAGTAACGGGGAAAACACGAAATACTACGCCAATAACCGGAAACAGTCGTTTAAGCAGACCTTCTACTGGAGTGATGTAAAGAACAGACCGATTAAGGAGCTGAAAGCTTTTGCCGATGATTTTCTGGAAAAGTGCCATCTGAGTAAGATGATTGCCCGCTATACGGTTTTGAATGAAACACAAAAGATTCTGATGGTGCTTCGCCCCTACCAGTTTTATGCTACCGAAGCGATTATCGAGCGGGTTAAGAATACGGATAAAAACGGGTATATCTGGCATACAACGGGTTCTGGTAAAACGCTGACTTCGTTTAAGGCCAGTCAGGTTTTGATGAAACTGCCCAAGGTTCATAAGGTTGTTTTTGTGGTTGACCGGAAGGATTTGGATTACCAGACGATTAAAGAGTTTAACAGTTTCCAGGAAGGTAGTGTGGATGCTACCGATAATACCAACAACCTGGTTAAGCAATTTACGGATACGTATAAGAATAAAAAAGGACAACATATTGTCACCAAACTGATTGTAACGACTATTCAGAAGCTGAATACGGCGATTAGTAGCAAGCGTTTTCTTTCACAAATGGAGTCGCAAAAGGATGAGAAACTGGTTTTTATCTTCGACGAATGTCACCGGTCACAGTTTGGGGACACCCACCAACGGATCAAATCCTTCTTTAGTCAGGCCCAGATGTTTGGGTTTACGGGTACACCCATTTTTGCGAAAAATGCCGTACGTAATGAGCATGGAAAACGTACCACCAAGGAATTGTTTGAAAAAGACCTGCATAAGTATGTGATTACGGATGCCATAAGGGATGAAAATGTGTTGAAGTTTTCGGTGGAATATGTTGGGCGTTACAAAGAAAAAGACGGCAGCAATAATAATATCGATATTGAAGTGGAGGATATCGACACGAAGGAATTACTGGATTCTCCCAAACGACTGGAAAAGATTGCGGATTATATCCTGGCCAACCACAAGCGTAAAACACACAGCCGCGAGTTTACCGGATTGTTTTGTGTGAGTAGTGTGGATAACCTGATAAAGTATTATGAGATTTTCAGGAAGCGCAAAGATGAAGGTGCACATAACCTGAATATCGCTACCATTTTCTCTTATCAGGCCAATGAGGATGATAAGGATGCCAATGGGATGCTGAATGATGATATTGTCTTCTTTGGTAATGAGAATCTGGCTGCAGAACCGCGAATGTTATATAGTAAAAATGGTCACAGTCGTGATAAGCTGGAAGGTTTTATCGAGGATTACAATGAGCTGTTTCAAACGAAATTCACCACCAAAGACAGTCAGAGTTTTTATAACTACTACCAGGATATTGCCAAGAAGGTGAAGAATAAACAAATAGATCTGTTATTGGTGGTAAACATGTTCCTGACGGGTTTTGACAGCCCTTGGCTGAACACACTTTATGTGGATAAAAACCTGAAATATCACGGATTGCTTCAAGCCTATTCACGTACCAACCGTATTCTGAATGAGCAGAAATCGCAGGGGAATATCATTTGCTTCCGTAAGCTGAAAGATGCTACCGATAAGTCCATTGCTCTTTTCTCAAACAAAGAGGCGAAAGATGTGATTATTATGGAGCCATACGAAGAGTATGTGTGCTTGTTTAGTATGGCTTTTGGCAAACTATTACAATTGGCTCCAACAACCAAGGCCGTGGACGATTTGCAGGATGAGGAACAAGAACTGGAGTTTATCAAGGCTTTCCGCGAACTGATCCGGTTGAAAAATGTACTCTCCACCTTTGCCGATTTCAAATGGGAAGACCTTCCTATGAATGAACAAAGTTTTGAGAGCTACAAAAGCAAATACCTCGACCTCTACGATAAGGTGCGAACGAACCGCCTAAAGGAAAAGGTTTCCATTCTTGATGATGTGGATTTTGAACTGGAACTGATTCACCGCGACGAGATTAATGTGGCTTATATCCTGAAACTTCTGGCTAAAATGAAGGATGCTAAAAAGAGTGAACAGGAGAAACAAAAGAATCAAATTATCGAGCTATTGGGTGGTGAGGCCAAACTGCGTAGTAAACGCGAGCTGATCGAGAAGTTTATTGAAGAAAACCTACCGCTTATAGAGGATAGTGATGATATCCCGGATGCCTTCGAGACGTTCTGGAATGAGGAACAGTCGGAGGCTTTTATGCAGATCTGTAAGGATGAAAATATTAACTCCGACAAACTGCAATCGGTTATTGGCGACTATCTCTTCTCTCAGCGTAAACCGATGCGTGATGATGTTCTGGGTATGCTCACCATACAACCTAAACTCCGCGAACGTAAGTCCATCGCCGAACGCGTGATCCACAAGATTGTGGATTATGTGGAGACCTTTGTTGCGGGGATGGCGGGGTGATCAAAAAGACCATAACTACTAGCAGGAAGTCTCCAAATATATTCCCAGCTGGTGCGAACCGGATGAGCTGATGGTTGGGATGAGGTTGTGAGGGGCTACACTTATTAAACATGAATATAACCATGGACACAAAAAAAGATCTTTTCAACGTACATATTCGAACCAAAAAGCTTCAGAATGAAGCTCTGTCTGATGAGCAAACTGATGGTTGTATTGATTTGGTTCTTGTAACCAAGGAGGAAGTTGAAAAATACCTAGATGCAATTGAAAAAGATCAAACTGAGATTTCTTTCAATGGAAAATGGTATAAGGTAGATATTCCATACACAATTGAGATATTCGATTTATCTGGTTTAACAGATAATCCTAAACTTGAATCCCGTGGACAAATACTGGCCCACATTGAAAAGATACTTAGGGGGAAATATGGTAATTATGTAAAGGTTTTTAAGCAATTAGGTGTAAATGTTACATCGAAACTTTTGCCAAATATTGATGATATACTCTCAACATATAGAGACGTCATTGAAAAAGGAAAATCAGAGGATAAAGGAGGTTGGGGATTTAAAACTCCTTTAGAAGAATTTGGAGAAGCACAAGATGAGCATTACTCCAAAACGAGTAGCCAAAAAGAAAACAAAAGTACAAACAAAGTAAATTATTGGTGGATAAACTCAAACAGAAAAGTAGAATCAAATAAATATGATTCAATTAAGCCTTTTAGCATACATGCTTTAGACCTTTCAAATGAGGAGTTGAAAAAAATCAAGACCGGAGATAAAGGAGTTTGTTATCAAATGTCCCCAAAGAATAAAATAGATACAATACTCGAAGTAACAAAAGTTAATCCAGAAACAAAGACCATTGATTGTATCGCAAGTGAAACAGTATATTATCCTGTTACAAAAGAAATGATGCTCTCCGATTCTATTCTTATATATGGTAACCTCCTAAAATCTAAGAAAAGCATAAATCGTATATCAAAACAATTATTTGAGAGAATTAGGGAGATTGGGGGAGTGCACTTATTACAAGATGATATTGATCTAAATAAACTACCGGGTGATGTGCATACTAATTACTGGGTTGCGGGGTTCATTTGGAATAATAAAGTTGATATGTTCGAAGACTTCATTAAGGAAAGTTTTTGGCAAGTTGAGAAAAATAGGTTAGATTCCAAGACAGACACATTATATCATTACTTTGATCAAATAAAAGAAAAGGATTTTATACTTCTTAAGTCTAATGGTGATGGGAAACATGTAATGGTGAAAGCTATTGGACTTGTAAGAGCGGTTTCTGAAACAATTGAAGGCCGTTTAGAAATGGATTGGCTACCACTAAAAAATATTTATAGTGGATATAATTATCCTGGTAAGAAAAGTACAGATTGGACTGCAGAATTATTTCCTTTAGAGAAGAAAAAAGATATTTTATTCTTTTTTCCCGGGGATTCATTGAAGCGTTTAAATATCCTAATTCATGAGAGTAACAGCTATTTTGAATTGAAATTTCACAATCGTGTACCAGTTAAGGTTTGGGTAGATGTCAAACCTGGATATTCCCACGAAAACCTATCCGGACCCGACCAACTTGATATAACCAATGATATCAATGCCCTGGCCTCGTTAATCAGTTTAAAGGACCTGCATCCCCCACTAGCAGTTGGTTTGTTCGGGAATTGGGGTAGTGGGAAGAGTTTTTTTATGGAAAAGCTGAAGGAACGGATAAATGAATATTCGAATAATTCAGGGGGGCACTTTGCAAACAGAGTGGTACACATTAAGTTTAATGCCTGGCATTATTCGGATAGCAATTTATGGGCGAGTTTGGTTGTGCATATTTTCAAGGAGTTGGATACACATTTCAATGGACAGAAAAACGATTTAAAGAAACTACTTAATGCAGAGTTAACTTCTTCACAGGAGATTATGCAGGAGTTAGAATTGCAGAAACAAGATCTGAGACTCAAAAAGAAAAATAATAAAGTCCGACTTGATCAAATCACCCGAAAGAAAAATGAAAAAGGCTTGTTTCTTCGCAAATTACAAAATGCGAACATCTTAAAAGAGCTTTTTCAGAAGGACCAGGAGCTTAAAGGCCAGGTTGAAAAAAGTCTCAAAAAAATTGGCTTTGATAAATTCAATATAGATGATCTGAAAGTAGATACCCTTAATAATATACGTTTCAATTATAAAACACTGAAAAGCATCCATTGGCTTTGGTATGCTGTAGCTATTCCACTACTATTAGGTGGAGCCTTTCTATCTATGAATCCTTTTGAGTGGAATTATGATGAATGGATAAGTAGAATTACTTTGGGCAGTTCAGCTCTGGTTTATGGAATTCCTTTAAGTAAACTGATTGGTTATTTTAAGAAATTCAGAAGGACTCTTAATTCAGTAAATAATGTAGCCGATAATCTTCGCATTACAAAAACTCAGCAAGAACAAAACATAAACAGAGAAATCAGTCAATTGGACAGTCTGATTGATAAAATTGAACTCGAACAAAAACATGCAACAGAACAATACACTCAAGCTTTGGCTAATTTCAACAATTTCGATATTAATAAGCATATTTCCAATTATATCCGCTCACGATTAAGCAGTAACGACTATCAGCAACATCTGGGGATTATTTCATTGATCCGGGAAGATTTTGAGAAACTCCGAAACCTGCTACTTTCGGGTGACACATGGAAGGAAGGATTGAATGATAAGGAAATTGAACTGCTGGAAGGAAAGCGGAATAATGATTTGCTAATCGATCGCATCGTTTTGTATATCGATGACTTGGACCGCTGTCCAAAAGAGATTGTTATTAAGGTACTGGAAGCAATCCATCTATTACTGGCATTCGATCTTTTCGTAGTTGTTGTAGGAGTTGATTCACGCTGGGTGAGCAGCTCACTGGCTAATCATTATCCGCATCTTTTAAGTGGAAATGGTATTAAGAATACTGATTATGTTCATGAATTATCAAAACCAAAAAGCAGTTTAGATCAAGCCTCAACCTATGACTACCTGGAAAAGATTTTCCAGATTCCGTTTGCCTTAAAACCAATTAATGAAGAGGGAAAGAAAAAATACCTGAAGGCGCTTTTAAAGAAGCAGATGGAATCAAAAGAAGAACAACCAAAAGAATCATCACAAGAAGTGGATACAAAGCTTCTGAAGAGCCAAAATGGAGATAAATCTTTGGGTGGTTTGGATCAGACTATCGCTTTGAAAGCAGCTCCTGAACTTGGTGGTTTAACTGAAATTCTGGAAGAAGTTATTGATCAACCAACAGAAGAAGCAGAATCACCATCTCCAGATACGGGTATAGAATTAAGGGCGTTGACAATAAGTGAGGAAGAATATGATACCATCTGTGAGATTGTACCGATCATTGGAGAAACACCGCGTACACTTAAACGGTACATTAACCTGTATCGATTAATAAAGGCTCATAAAGGCTCCCTGTTGAATACTGCGGAATCAGTGGATGAATACCGCCCGATTGTCTTTATGCTTGCCATTGTGGTTGGGAATGCACCGTTTGCTCAGGAATTTTTTAGTAAATTAAGGTCAAATGAAAGCTCAACATTGGAGGAGGTAATAGGTGGATGTGGTGACTCATCATATTGTAGGTACACAAAGAGGATTAAGAACTTCATCAAAGGCAAAAAGGAATACCAGAAAATTAAGACTGAAGACATGTTGAGTTCTGTAGATTTGATGTCGCGGTTTTCGTTTCGGGTGATTGGGTAAATATTAAAAAACCACAATTTCACTTTTAAGTGAAATTTCATATATTTGTAGCACCAAATACTAATGAATCTCAGACTAATCAAAATAAACCAACTAAGTGGTTCAAGAGCTTCAATATACTCCGTCATAGAAGATGGCGAGACCATGACGCTATTTGAAAAATTTATAGAGGAGAATAAAAATTCATTTAAAAGTGAACTTAAAGACATTTTCATACGTTTAACTACTATAGGAAAGAAAACCGGTGCAAGAGAGCACTTTTTTAAACTCAAAGAAGGAAGTCCGGGGGATGGTGTTTGCGCATTGTATGATCAGCCTGATAGTAAATTAAGATTGTATTGCATTCGTTATGGCACATCCCTGATTATTACGGGAGGTGGAGGGCCTAAATCAAAAAATATCCGGGCCTTACAAGAAGACGAAAAACTAAATAGAGAAAACCAGATATTGAAAGAAATATCTCAACTAATCAAAAACAAAACTCAAATGCAAGAAATCAGGTTTTCGCCTGATTATATGGAATTCGAAGGTGACTTAACCCTTAAAGATGAATCCGATGAGTAAAGAAGCAAAGAACAGTATTTTAGATGATTTCATGAAAGAAATCACAAGTGAAGAAGCAAAAAAGATTGAAAAAAGAATGTTACTGGCTGCTAAAATTGACGATACCATTAAAGCAAAAGGTTGGAAGAAAAAGGAACTGGCAGCAGCCCTTAACAAGCGTCCATCAGAGATTTCAAAATGGTTAAGTGGAACGCACAATTTCAACATCGATACCTTGTTTGATATCGAAGAGGTATTGGGAGTTGAATTGATAAATGTTTCTGAAAAACCTAAAGAACAGGTGATCAATTATCATATTTCGATTAGCCAGAAGCAATCGCTCAATCAGGGGGTCCCTTTTGAAGAAATATCAGGTGGCTATTTACAAGATAGCGCCATATTTCAAACGATGATAAATCAATCAACATATTACAATTGCTAGAGAAATGGAAAAACAAAAAATATCAATGCAGTTGAAGGGGGTTGAACTTTTGAATTTTCATTTGAATAAACCGAATGAACCAATAGATCCTCAAACAACATTTACTTTCAATATAAATATTGAACACCGAATCAATAAGGATAAAGAGTTGATTATTGTAACTGCTTCCATCGATATACTGCATGAACAGAAGAAAATAAAACTCGGTTCTTTTAGTGCCAGTTGTGGATATGAGATTTCTAACATTGGAAATTTTATTACAACAAATGATAACCAGGTAAATATTCCTGAAAACCTTATTTTCACACTCAATTCTGTTACCATATCCACCGTAAGAGGAATGATGTTCTCACAATTCAGAGGAACATTCTTACATAATGCGGTTCTACCTCTGGCTGATCCACGAGCCATAAACACTCAATAACCTCTACAATATTGATCCTGAATATTATAATGTAAAATAAGATGCCCACCCCGCTTCCCAAAGGCACAGCGCGCTCAGGGTGGGCCTTTTGCTTTCTATAACCATCATCAAATTTCGATACAAGGATGGTCTGAAATTAAATGCTTATTCATATCAATTCGATAGATAAACGCAGCAAGAACAAAAAACCCGTCAGAGCCTGGAGTTCTGACGGGTTAAGAAATAGAGGAAAAAAAATCTTACAATTTCACACCAACTTTAATTCCCACAAGGTAAGTAACACCTGAGTAGGCGTGTTGCCACATATATTCATCGAAATAAGTTTGACTGAGTTGACTGTCGATCATGGCGTATTTTAGTCCCATACCGGTATATAGGTCGGTGTAGATGCGGTCGGTAATTTCAACTTTAAAGCCAAGCAGGGCATTCACATTTACACGATTAACAATCTGAGAATATTCACCGGTTTCATGCATAATTTCATCGCCATTGGTTTCAACCCAGGCACTACCATTATGCTTCGAGTTGAAATAGTGGTAACCTGCTCCCACAGAGATATAAGAGATCTGACGATCGGACAAGTAATATTTATAATCGGCATTTAATCCGGCACCAATCAGGCTGTTAAAATCTGTTGTTCTGAAATCATTATCATCACCATTTCTCACATAAAAATGGGGGGAAAAGACAAGAGCTTTGTTCCCCTGATCAAAAGAACGCTCCACATCCAAACGGAAACCGTTGATGATAGCATATTGTGGTACCAGGAAGAAATAGGTATCATTACCATTTTCCGGTTTTTGCTCTTCTTCGTTTTGGGCTTTCAATGATAATGGCAAGATGAAAGCAATGATTGCGATAATAGTTAATAGTTTCTTCATTTTAATAGTTATTTTATTTTTCGACTTTAATATGACTTAACAATTCCAGTTCGTTCCCGTGTGTATAGGAGTATTGATACAGACCGTCTGAACCAATTACAAGTATAACTTCATCAAGGGCGATAACATCCATAGCTTCGATATTGAAATAATCGAGCTGACGAATATCCCATACATTTGAAGCATCAAAGACTTTCAATCCTTTATCACATACAAATAACAGGGAGTCTTTGGTGGCGAGGCCTTTTGGATTTTGCATATTATATCCCTTAATGAATTTCGGGTTATAGATATCATTTAAATCTACCACCTGTAGCTCGTTGGTGTTATTGCCACACCAACTTTCGGTACTCAGGGTCACAAAGGCATAGTTATCGCGTACAACAACAGGGTCGCAACTGGTTACGTGTTGGTATTCTGATATTCTCTTTGGATTCATCGGATCATCAATAGAATAGATAAACATGCCAGATTGCGAACCTATATATAAGAGGGTATCTGTAGGGAAAATGGTTTCGATTTCCCATCCAATGCTTACATCCTTTTCAACTTCCGGATTGTTGGCATCTGAGATATTAAATACATTCAAATTGGAACGATCAACTGTATACAGGTAGTCACCCACAACAGCAAATCGAGCCATACTACCACCTCTCCCTGTTGCATCACCATTGACGATCACTTCGGAGGTTCCTCCATCATTTTTGGTACAAGCTACTGCAGCAACCAATAACAAAAACAGACTAAATGTTATATTTCTTTTCATTTTAATAGCTTGTTATGATTAATATTTTTCCCATCGGATAATTACAGTATTTTCGGGACGGTTATGTGCCTGAAAGTTGTAAGGAACATCGCTCCAATCCGGAGGGGTTAATTCAGGAAACACTTCACGTTCGCGATCTTTCACCTCGATTGTTGGCAGCGCCGACACATCAATGGCAACCAAATCCACAGCATTATCCACATAAAGTGTATTATACTTCATCGCCATATCGACACATCCGGGTACTTTGATAAATCCGACATTCACCGGGTTGGCAGGATCCTGATTGTTAATCACATGTACTCCATGGTATCTTTCATTGATCAGAATGTACTGATCCTTGAAATAGATCTTCCCTGGCTCTTTGAGCACTTGAGCCGCTTCGTATTTAATACTGGCCTCCAACTTCTCTCGCTTCATCAGAACAGGCTTGTATTCGGTATAGTAATAAGGCTCATCGAAAGCCGGAATTACAAAAAGAATTACAACAGCCAGTATAAACGGAACTATTTTCTTCATAGGTTAAGTTTTAAATTCTATCTCAATAATTTCAGGATTGCAATCAAGAAAACTTTGTTTGTTTTAGATGTAGATGCTTGCCACAAGCCATGAGTTGCTTTTGAGGTTAAAATTCATTGGAATTTAACGATAAGGGAGGAAGGTGGGAAGGTGGAATGGATTGGATGGTTGGATGGTTGGATGGTGGGATGGTGGGATGGTGGGAAGGTGATTGATTTTGTACATAAAAAAAGCAGCCTCAAAAATCCTTTTGAGGCTGCTCTATATTATCAGAAATGCATTTTCTTACAATAAGAAATTCAAATCCTCTGTTTTTTCAATTTCACGAGGTTCTTTGTTGAAGTGGAACAATCGGATTGGACGATCACCAACCAATTTCATATCATCACCTTCAAGTACTAAAGCACAAGCTTCGCGAAGCCCCACAACAAACATCTCACGGTTTACTTTGCAGAATTCGTCAATACGCTGCTCACGAGTTTCCCCACCATGTCCTTCAGGATTTGCATCCAAATAGTGTGGATTGATTTGGAAAGGAACCAAATTCAGGCAATCGAAGCTAGCAGGCTCGATAATAGGCATATCGTTAGTTGTCTTCAATGAAGGAGCCGCAATATTAGAACCGGCACTCCATCCCATATAAGGCATACCTTCAGCAATACGCTCACGGATTGGTTCAATCAGCTTATTCTTATGAAGTTCATAAACCAGGTGGAAAGTATTACCACCACCAACAGCAACACATTCAGCTTCTTTAACAGCCTGTACAGGATCGGCAGCTTTATGAATTGAAACCAATTCGAAACCAAGTTCAGCATATACAGCAGCAACTCGCTTCTCATAAACATCGTATGATTGTTCAAGTCCATCGTCGCAAAGTCCTACACCAGCGTAAGGAACAAACAAAACTTTCTTGATACCATATTTATTCAGATATTCTTTGATCATTTCACGAGGCCATGCAAGATATTCCTCACCAGCATTCGTTGAGTTGCTTAACAGCAATAAATTACGTTTCATATTATTGTTTTTTTTAAATTTCTTTAGTATTTGCACAAATATATATAAAATGTTCTGAGTTTTCAGGGCAATACGTACCGATATTTACAAAAACATAATTCAAAATACTGAATCGAAAATCCAATAATCAGGATGTTTTCCAGATCATCAGATAAGCCTCTTTGAAAGGTTTAAACCATTTATCACCATTGATATAATCTCTTAACAGCTGCTTTGGGTTGGCATCGGGCATTTTTTTATGGTCAGCAATAGCCATCCTGGCACCGAGTAGTTCTTGTAAGCGAATGATTTCATCGTTGGTGGCATCTTTTTGATAGATTTCATACAATGCATCAAGGGCGAGATCAAAATCAAACTGTTTCATATAATGATCGGCAAGTTTTTTGTAAAAACTCACATTCCCTTTTATTTGTGCATATTCCAACATATTTATCAGATATAATCCTTGTTTTTCCAATTGTGCTTTATGAAAGATATTCTCGGCTTCCTGATACACATTGATTAACTCTTGATAATCTTGGGTTGTAGCTAGTTTATTAATATCCAGCAGGAGATTCTGAAAGCGAATCGCGCTTTTGATGGATGCCAGCAATTCAGTAGCATCGGTATGAAGAGCAAATTCACATCGTGATTTCAAACGAACTTCATGAGCTTGTTGAAGCATATATTGTGCACCCAAAAAATCAGAGTTGCTTATTTTAAGCTCGGCCTTTTTCACCAGGGTTTGATATTGTCCGGCATATTTTTCACATAAGGCTTGATCTATTGGAGCAGGAACAGTATTAACAATTTGTTCATCCTGCGTATCATCAATGGAGGTATTGGATGCAGTTAAACGATAGATATCCTGAAAACAGGCATCCAATATGCGTCTGGAACTGTTAAGTTGAAATTCAGAATACAATTGATCGGCCTCAGATAATAAGTTTAAAGCCTTTTCATTGTTTTGCAATTCCAATTCAGACTGAGCCAGGGATAGTTTATAGGCAAACAATCGTTCCTCCAGCTTTTGAATCTTTTGATTTGACAATTCCGATTCAATATCAAATTCCGTTTTAATCATCGTTAAATAGTCCCTGGACATTTCGAACAGCCCCGAAGACAATGCCTGATTTGCAACTCTTAAATAAGCATCAAAGATTCCGGTTTGCACTAGCCTGAGTTTGGAAGAGAAATAGGATGGATTAATATAATCCAGTTGATTCTCTGAACAGAAATATTGCAGGGAGAGTATCATGTCATGCGCCTCATTATATTGTTCAGCTACGGCATGCTGCTCAATCTCTTTTTGAATGTATTGTGTAAATGTAAAGTTATAATTCAGAGCGGGATTGAAATATTTTTCTTTCTGAGATTCACACGCATCGCAAGCTAATTCGGTATGAAACTTCAGATCCTGAAACAAAGGAAGAATATGAAGCGGATCATTGTCTTGATCCAGTTGCAATTCGCGAACAACGTTATTAAAGCCATTGTTTACAAAATATCTACTTAACAGCACCGTGGCATGATTTGACAACAACTGTTGGTCACCACTAAATTGTAGTTTCTTCAATTTTTTGAGCTGTGATTCGATATCCACTTTTTCAGTGTAGTATCTGTTAATCAGGTTTGTTTTATGAAGAAAAGCTTCCAAGCCATCTTGCGAATGATAAAAATTAAGCTTTCCGATTTTACATTTCAGATGGGGTGATTCAAAATCTGAAACCTTTACCAAGGCCTTGGGACTCCCCTGCCCGTTGATTTCCAAGGCTTCGAACTCATAAACACCCACTAAAGCCCCCTGGTTTAAATATACGAACACCGAAAAATCGACACGGTCGGGAGCTATTTGATTCCTAATATCGAAGCCATGATGAATTGCTTTTTCATAAACTTCAGGTTTGTTAAAACTCACATAAAACTCAGCACCATCGGGTGTAGATTTAGCTTCAATCTGATATTCGGCATTTAATGTGAAACTTAATTGCGTTGGCGGCGTTCTCCAGAAAGTAGCCAAACGAGAAAATACCTCCGCCGTATATTGATTCTTTAATTCCTGATTATATTCTAAAATAAACACATCTGTTTGCTTCTCCCCCATTGGCTGAGCCTTCAGCTTCCCATGGAAAAGATTCACAAAAACAAAAACAACTAAAACACTATAAAACAGACTCCTTCTCATATCCTATCCACCTATTTCCCTGTTCAACATTGCGCGCCAAAGGTACAAATAATGGGCCATATTTTAAGGTCGAATGTTGTTGCTTATGCGTTCTGAAATAGCCTTGCTTTGGTTTCTACTATCACTGTATTAAGTATTATAATATGAGGCAGTATAGAGGTTGTAGTTGATTACCCATCAATGTTTCTTCAGGAATTTAAGCCTTGATTGTAAAATAACCTTAAATTTACCAACACAGTAAAAAATTGCATGAAAATACAACTCAAGCTTAACCGATCGGAAATAAAAGCCATGTTCGACATCCTAAACAGGGTTGATTTTACTCAGATTACGGATGATGATAAGCGCCTGATGACTCACTACATTGTTGAACGGATTTTTGTGAAAATCACCCGTAAAATGATCGAACAGGTAGATAAAACATCCATATCCTTCTACTACGGGGAAGCTGCTGCAATCCGCCAGGCTCTAAATACGATCGATTTTATTGATCTGTCAGAATATGAAGCCAACCTGGCAACACAACTGATTTGCACCATTGATCAGAAGTTGTTATAGGGAGGATGTGGGTTCAAGAAGTTAAAGAATTGACAATTCGATTAAAAATAAAAAGGGATGAAGCAAAAACTTCATCCCTTCAATTTATATCTATTTTACCTGATAATACATTTCCACGCCAGGTCCGAGAGGGACTCCTAACATAATCCAACCCATGATTAATATGGTCCAGAGAATGAAAAATGCGAAAGTATACGGAAGCATAGTTGCAACGATAGTTCCGATTCCTGCACTTCGGTCATATTTCTGAAAGTAAGCAATAATCAAGGCAAAGAAGCTCATCATTGGAGAAATGATATTGGTAATACTATCACCAATACGATAAACCACCTGAGAAAGTTCCGGAGAATATCCCATTAACATAAACATGGGGATAAAGATCGGAGCCATAATCGCCCATTTTGCTGAAGCACTACCCATTGCCATATTGATGGATCCCGCCAACAGGATAAACAGAATGATCAACATATATATATTGATATCAGCAGCCATCAGGGCATTCGCACCGTTAATAGCCAGAATAATCCCCAGGTTACTCCATTTGAAGAAAGCCACAAACTGAGCGGCAAAGAAAACCAGCACAATATATGATGCCAGGGTTTTCATACTATGGGCCATCCCGTTCATCACATCAGCATCACTCTTATATTTTTTGGTAACATAACCATAAACCAAACCTGGAAGCATAGTGAACATTACCAGAACAAAGATTACCCCCTTAATAAAAGGAGAACGTAATACAGTTCCATCCTCACCACGAAGGAAGCCATCTGCAGGAATAGTACCCCAAAGTGATAGCGCCACCAAAACCAGAGTTACAAGACCAGCCCACTTAATACCTTTTTTCTCAATAGGGGTCAATCTTTCAATCTTTTCGGGATCAACACCCCCTTTATATTTACCCAACCGGGGTTCAATCACTTTTTCAGTTACCAGAGTACCAGCTCCTGCAATAATGAAAGTTGAAGCCACCATGAAGTAGTAGTTTGCTGTTGGATTCACGACATATTCCGGATCAAGGATACGCGCTGCTTCCTCGGATAAACCAGCCAGAAGCGGATCGATGGTTCCTAAGATCAGGTTGGCACTAAAACCTCCGGAAACACCGGCAAAGGCAGCAGCCATACCCGCAATCGGGTGTCGACCAACGGCAAGGAAAATGGTTCCTGCAAGCGGAATCAGTAAGACATAGCCAATATCACTGGCCATATTTGAAAGAATACCAGAGAACACCAACACAAATGTTAATAATTTCTGAGGCGCAGAAAGGACAATCATCCGAATACCTGCACCAATAAGTCCACTACTTTCAGCGATACCAATACCCAACATGGCGACCAATACAATTCCTAAAGGAGCAAATCCGGTAAAGTTATCAACCAATTCGAGCATGATACGATGCAAACCTTCCTTGGATAACAAGTTAACCGGTTTAACAACTTCCTGGGTAGCCGGATGAAGAGCCTCCCAATCCAGCCAGGTAGCAATTCCCGAAAACACCAATACCAACAAAGCAAAAAGTGCAAACAGAGTTGCAGGATGCGGCAAAGCATTCCCTACCTTCTCTGTAGCATTTAAAATCCTGTTAAATAACCCTTTTGTTCTTATCATTTTTGTAATTATTTTCCTCTATAGTGTGTGCAAAAATATATTTTTACGATTAATCATCCTTGAAAAATCGCCCATCATTGAGCAATAATTATTCCGTTTTTTGTTAATAATTTCTTAATTTCTCTTACTCTAATGTTAACAATAGCATCTAGTTAGAATCTAAGTGACTAACAATTAGAACCAGAAAATCCCTCAGGATTCAATTGCCCAGAATACTTAAATTTGCAGCACGCTTTCTCGAAAGAGATTAATTCATCAAAAGTGATTCAAAAAGAAATATGGCAAAAGAAATTCCATCCATACAGTTTCGATCCGGTTCCACTCAGTTTAGTGGTTTTGAGATAATACCATTAAGCAGGATTATAGAACGCCGCAATGAATTAAAAGAGGATCCTGAGAAGCCTCATCAACTCAAGTTCTACAGTCTGACTTTTTATACAAAAGGAGAAAGTAAACAACTCGTGGATTTCCAGTGGTATCCGGTTCAAAAGAACACACTGGTCTATCAATCCAAAGAACAAATTAATGCATATCATTTTACTAAGGACATAGAAGGTTTCTGTATACTGTTTTCCCAGGAATATTTTGAAAAGTGTTTTGGAAATCTTCCTAAAGAAGTAATTTTCCGCTTATTCTCACCACACCTTTATTCACCAATCCTACAGATCCCAATGAGCTCTGATTTCGACATGTATCTCAGCCTATTATTTAAGGAGTTCTATGCTGAACATAAATTCAACACCGAAGCGATTATTGATTCTTTGTTTACGATTGTACTGACCAAGGCTGAGCAGTTAAAACAAACACAAACATTTTACCAAAAGGACGATCAAAAATTAGAACTGTTTTCGAAATTCAATAGTCTGTTATACGAATCATACCGTACAACCCGCAATGCAGACTTTTATGCTCAGGAACTCGGAATTACTTATAAACACCTTAATGTTATCTGTAAGGAACTGATCACTAAAACAGCAAAGCAATTTATCGATGATTTCATTATCCTGGAAGCAAAGAGGAAACTGATCAATTCACAGATAAAAAGCAATGAACTAGCCTATGAAATGGGCTTTGATGAACCAACCAATTTCACCAAGTACTTTAAGAAGTTAACAGGATTAACCCCTAATTCTTTTAAAAAGGAACACATCTAAATCGCCAGGTTCGACATTTACCATTCTTATCTCGTTATTCACCTGTGCCAGGCATGTGATCCGATGCATCTTTGCATCAACATTAAAAACAGAAACAGATGAAAAGAATTATCACAACACTTGTAATCGTATTGGCATTGGTGAACTACACAAACGCACAAACAAAAAGAATGAAATCAGAACTATCAAACAAAGAAAAGGCTGTTGCTTTGTTAACCAGTCTTGAAACCGGAGACCAGACACCTGTTGGTTACATTAATCCACAAAAGTACATTCAGCATAACCTGATGGTAGGTGACGGTCTTGCAGGATTTGGAGCTGTATTACAGAATGCACCTGAAGGAGGATTCAAAGCAAACGTGGTTCGTTCGTTTGAAGATGGTGAATTTGTTTTCACACACACAATCTATGATTTTTTCGGTCCTAAGATTGGCTTTGATATTTTCCGTTTTGAAAAAGGTAAAATCGTTGAACACTGGGATAATTTAACCGAGATCACTCCTGCAAATCCAAGTGGAAGAACGCAAACCGACGGTTCGGTTGAAATAAAAGACCTTACAAAAACTAAAGCGAACAAAGCGCTGGTAGAAGACTTTGTTAAAACCATCCTTGTAAAAGGTGAATTTGATAAGTTGGGCAACTTTTTCGATGGCGATAATTACATGCAGCACAATCCAATGATTGCAGATGGCGTATCAGGATTGGGCAAAGCTCTTGAACAAATGGCTAAGCAGGGTATTACCATGGTCTACGAGAAAAACCATCTTATCGTAGGTGAAGGTAATTATGTATTGGCTGTTAGTGAAGGAAAATTCGGTGGAAAACACACCTCTTATTACGACCTGTTCAGAATTGAAAATGGCAAAATCGCCGAACACTGGGATGTAATGGAAACCATCCTTCCAAAAGAATCGTGGAAGAACGAAAATGGTAAGTTTAATTTTTAAATAATTAACAAAACAGACGAACAAATCCCCTCACTTGATTTTTAATACCTGATTACCCTAACCCTAAAGGGAGCATGTATTAAAAATCAAGTGTTAACATATACCAAATCAAAATTCATCAAGCTTATTTATTAAAAACATTATCAAACTCATGAATAAACATCTTGCATTTTTAAGGAAGGTAAAATCGGTAGCATTTGCTACATCATTCGAAAACAAACCATCGGTTCGCATTGTTGATGTGATGTTGCACGAAAATGATGCATTGTATTTCACAACTGCGCGTGGTAAGAAAATGTATGAAGACCTGAAAGCAAATCCACATCTGTCGATTGTCGGAATGGATGCCACTTACAAAACCGTAAGGGCTTCAGGTGAAATTGAATTTTTGGACCGAAGCTGGGTTGATAAGATTTTCGATGCCAATCCCATGCTGAATGATCTTTATCCTGGAGAGAAAAGGGATATCATGGAAGCATTTAGAATGAAGACTGGTGAAGGAGAAATGTTTGATTTATCAGTATCACCACCAGTTAGGGAATCATTTACTTTTGGTGAAAAGGAGTTGGAAGTTGCAGGATATCAGATCACAGATGCATGTACAGCATGTGGTGCCTGTATTGATGAATGTCCGGTAAATTGCATCACAGCAGGAGAAATATACAACATCAATAAAAGTCACTGTTTGGAGTGTGGACGCTGTGTTTCATTCTGTCCATCAGATGCAATTGAAAAGTTAGTAAAGGATCTATAATGGATAACAGACAGTTGTTTGCCGTCGCAGGCCTGGGAATCTATTTCCTGATTATCATTTTTATTTTATTACGATCGAAAAAGATTACGAATAGTGAGGATTATTTCCTGGCTGGCAGACAACTGCCCTTCTGGGCACTGTCGATCACTTTTATTGCTTCCTGGTGGGGAGGTGGATCAGCAATCGACCTGATTGATCAGGGGCATGATAAGGGCTTGAGTTCCTTCTGGATTTACGGGGTACCGGTTCTTTTATCAACCTTTCTGATGTATCTGTTTTCAAAAGGAATCCGGAGAATTGGTACACTTACCCAGCCTCAGTTGATGGAACTTCGGTATAACAAGCAAGTAGGTTTCCTGCTCACCATCCTGATCCTGATTTTTATGATTATAGGTGGGGCTATTCAGGTAATTGCAATTGGAAATTTCTTTCAAACATTCTTCACAATCGACTATAAGACTGCTGCAATTATTGGTACGTCTATCGTTGTTTTGTATTCTTTTGTTGGAGGATTTAAGGGTGTTGTAGTTACTGATATTATGCAATTCGGCTTTCTTTTGATTGCTTCTGTTGCCATGTTTGCTTATGCCTATATCAACTCCGGTGGATTTGATGTGGTTGCACAAATTTCAGAACAAAGAGAACTTGATGGCTTCTTCGACTTTACTCACAACCTCTCCAACAATATGGTTTATATTATCACCTTTGGATGTTCCTGGATGATACAAGCCAATGTATGGCAACGGATATCAGCTACTAAAAGTCCGGGGGATGCCCGCAAAATGATGGTTTTAAGTTTTGTGGTATTTATTCCTTTGTATCTGATGGTCACTTTAACAGGTATGCTGAGTATTGGTATTTACCAGGATATTCCAGAAGGAGGAATCGCCCCATCACTAATTCGGGAATATATGCCCGATGCTGTTGCTGTTGTTCTTTTTGTTGGTATCTGCTCAGCAATTATGTCCACCATGGATTCGATGATTAATACCGGCTCAATGGTAATGAGTGTGGATCTAATAAAAAACAGAATTAAGCCAGATCTGAAACCTCAGCAAATGGTTTGGGTCGGAAGGTTCTCTACCTTAGGAATAGCTCTGTTAAGCATTTTCCTGGGAGTTCAAATACAATCCATTGTAACAATTTCCTGGATTGGTTCGGACTTCCTGGCTACCGGTGTTTTTGTTCCTTTGGTATTAGGCTTTATTTGGGACAGAGGAAATTCAAAGGGAGCGGCCTGGTCAATCACTTTTGGTTTGTTGTTTTCATCCTACAATCTTTTGGTCGCTTTGGGGTTGAACCTCCCTACAGGCTGGGAAATAGCATCTGTCCAACAAGCCTTAACAGGAATGGTTGGTTCTTTGATTGTTTATATAGTTGGAAGTTTGTCAACACCCCCTGAATACAAGAAAGCCAGGAAGTTTATTGATGCGGCTGGGGTTGGTTTAAGTGATTAATATTAATCTCACCCTAGATTGGTTAATCAACAAATTAAAAGTTCAGAAAAATAATATAAAAAAGGCCCTGCTAAAGAATCAGCAGGACTTTTCAATATTATTGATTAGTTAATTGCTAATCTAAAAGTATCTTTTGAGTGAAATTCTGTTCTCCAATGGAAATATTTACAAAATATATCCCTGAACTAAATCCACTTAAATCTACAGCATGATCAGGCATAAAAGATTGCTGCAAAACAACCATGCCAGAGACATTACACAACCTAATGGTACACTTTCCCTTGTATGACATATATTCATTTGGGAGCTTAATAAAAATCATATCTGTTACCGGATTGGGATAAACATTCACTTTAGCTTTAACATTTTGATTAACTCCAACATACTTATCTGAATAGTAATAATAATGTTCCTTATAATCATTCCAAGCTTCATCAGCACTCCATGTACTAAAAGTGATTTTACGTTCATTATAATCAGCCGAATATTCATAATTATACAAACGATTATTCGTCATTTCTCCAGTTTCTGAGGATCTGATCTGCCAAAGTGCCTCGGTTGGATACGAATCATCGTTATAGTAATAAGTATGTCTGTGTGATAATTCCCAGGCTTCTTCAGAAAAATTATATGACTCAAATAATAGTCTGTTACCTAATTCATCGTATTCATTAATCCGCTTATGACTTAAAGCTGAGTATGGGTATGCATCAAATAAGGAACGATTTATTAAAGTCACTAATGTTCCGTCAGAACTATAGAAAGTACTATCAATTGTATGAGTCATTGTTTCATCATTCACGATTCTTTCCTTTGTAATTTCCCTGCCTTGATCATCATACTCATAAAGATATGTAGTATAAATCATCCATAAATCATCACCTTCCTTCCACAGGTACTGTTTAGCAGAAGAAAGATAACCATTCTGATCATATTCATTCACATTTTTAGAGACGGGATTCCACCCGTTGTTTGAATCAAAAAGAAGGGTTAAAACCGTATCACCATCAATTCCATATGAATACATATCCTTTTCAAATAACTCCCACTCAGCAGCATCCACATTGTAATGCAACAATAAATCTTCTGCAATTCTATTTTGCTCATCATATTGCTTCAGGTATTTTTCATAGTTATTCCAACCGCTGGTTTCATATTGAACCAAGGATAGTTGGCTAATTTCACTTACCTGATTATTATAAGCATAATAATACTTTCTTATCAGTTCCATTTGTTGACCAACATCATTCATGTAATATTCATGAATACTATCTTTCGTATTTATGGCATCATCTCTCCAATTTTCGATTTCATAATGCTCATCCTGAAACTTTTGATTTTCTAGAATAGAAGATTGCTCAAACTGGCCAAAAACATTAGATAATAAATAAACAGATAGAATCAACAATAAGGCAGAACTCTTCATCGTATAAGGTTTAAATGGTTAGTTGTTGCATGCTTTTCACTTCAAATATACATTATTATATCAATACACAAAACAAATACTATACTTTCAATCTGAAACATTCAAATACTCCAATCTATATATCCCGAAAGACACGAAAACACAACCTCATCAACATTTAATATTCACGTCCTTCCAAACTATTCTCTGGAAGGAGTATCCCATAGTGGATTAATTATCAATAAAAACTCACATATGGGGTGAATCCTTTCTTTTTAGTGCGTGCGAGTTTTCCCTATATTAGCGCTATCAATCTAACAAAAAAACCATGAGAAAACTACCTTTATTCCCCCCCTTGGTGGTCTGGATTATTTTGGCCATATCCGGAGGATGTAACCTGATCAGCAAAGAGATCGTTTTACAGACGGAAAGTTTCAAAATCCATCTTAATAACACCGGAATTATCACCTCATTTGAGGATATACGTGATGGCCATAATTATTATGCAGCCGATAGCCTCAGTGCTTTAATGTCTTTGAAAATTGATAAGAAAGTTGTCCTTCCTGAAAGTATGATTTTCAACCAAAAGGAAAACTTCATTCAGCTTATTTTCCCTGGTGAAATTCATGCAAAGATTAAAACAAAGGAAAAATCCAATCATATAACTTTCGAATTACTTTCTATTGATCAAAAGGATAAGATTGATTTGATAATCTGGGGCCCCTACCCTACAACCATAAATAAGGTTATTGGAGAAACAGTGGGCGTGGTTCAGGGGGAAACTTTTTCGATGGGAGTTCAGGCATTGAATCCAAAAACACTGGGTGGTTATCCCTGGAATGAAAACGACTGCATGCCGCAACTGGATATTTTCGATTCGGGTGATTATTCGGATATCAGTGAAAAAGGTAAACGATACGTATTGTATAGAGTAGAAGCAGCAAAACCAACCTATTTCGGAAGCACTTTACAAGCTTATTGTCGAAACAGAACTGAAAAACGCGTAGTTGAAAACTGGAGTCATGAAAACTATGAAGTACCTGCTTTTGACGACGGAGGAATTATCGGTTCTAAAATAGCTTTGTTTGGATGTCCTGTTGAAAACACCCTGCAAACTATTGAACAGGTTGAAATTGAAGAAAATCTTCCGCATCCGGTATTAAATGGCAAATGGGCAAAGAACACCCCTGAGGCTGCATCGGCATACATGATTATGGGATTCAGTGAAGCTGATATTGATAAAGCCATTGCGTATACGAAGCAGGCTGGTCTAAAGTATTTGTATCATGATGGTCCGTTTGAAAACTGGGGACATTTTGAATTGAAGGAAGATCAGTTCCCAAATGGCTATGAAAGTATGCGTAACTGTGTTGAAAAAGCAAGGGCTGACGGATTGTATATGGGAACTCATACACTTTCGAACTTTATTACTACCAACGATCCTTATGTAAGCCCGGTTCCAGACAAACGCCTGGCAAAGGTTGGTTCATCAGTAATAACAGAATCTGTAAATGAAACTCAAACTGAAATTCCGGTTGCTTCTCCAAAGTTTTTCAATCAATACAAAAACAATAACCTGAAAACGGTAATGATTGGTGAAGAACTCATTCGCTATTCAGGAGTTACACAAGAAGAGCCGTGGAAACTTCTGGATTGCCAAAGAGGAAGCTGGGAAACAGAAGCCGGTAATCATGAAAAAGGAACGACTATCAGCTTGTTAGCTGATCATGGATACAAAGTATTCTTAACCGATGCTGAACTGGGGATTGAAGTGGCTAAAAATACTGCCGAATTATATAATCAAACCGGTTTGTGCCAGATTTCTTTCGATGGTTTGGAAGGAATGCGCTCGACTGGTATGGGGAATTATGGTGAAATCCTGTTTACCAATACCTGGTATGAGAATCTATCGGATGAAATCAAGAAGCACTATATCGCTGATGCCAGCCGCACTTCGCATTACTTCTGGCATATTTATTCCCGCATGAACTGGGGCGAACCCTGGTATGCAGGTTTCCGCGAAAGCCAGACAGAATACCGTCTGAAGAACCAAGCCTACTTCAAGCGCAACCTGATGCCCGGAATGTTGGGGTGGTTCCTGATGAAAGAAGAAACTTCAGTTGAAGATATTGAATGGCTACTGGCCCGCTCAGCAGGCTTTGACGCAGGTTATGCTTTTGTCACCAGCTACAAGGCTCTTGAGGAAAACAGCAATACCAACGAAATTCTTGGTATGATCGGATTATGGGAACAGGCGCGTATGCAAAATATCTTTAGTGATGCCCAAAAAGCATTGATGCAGGATATCAATAATGAGTTTCATTTGGAAAAAGAGGAAAATGCAAAATTCGAACTAACAAGAATATATTCTTACAAATTCAAGCATGAAAAGAAGGTTCGCCAACCAGGAGAACCATTGTATTCTACTTTTGAATTTGATAGTCATACCGAAAAACAAAACTTTGAATTTATTATCCATATTCAGGAGGCCTCTGTTACTAATATTGAGATAGAAGTCGATAATTTCAAGCAAATTCAAATTCCAGGAACTTTTAAATCTGGCCAGATTTTGAAATATACGGGTGGTAAAGAAATTAAAGTATTAAATAAAAACTGGAAGGTATTAAAAAAGGTATCTATAGAAGGTTCTCTGTTTGAAATCAACCAAGGTCAACATCAGCTTACGTTCGATTGTAAGTTTAATTATGCTGATAAAGATGCTATGGTTAAAATCGAAATCAGAACCAAAGGAGACACTGAAATCATTCAATAAAGGATTCTGATAAAGAAAAAATACATCTCGGGGATTTCATATCTGAAAATGAAATCCCTGTTTTTGCACTTGTTAATATTTTGTTAACGCAATTTCCCTATTTTCGCCCACTGTTTTGCAATACTAACTAACATCCATGCTAATCATGCCGCATTTGCGCTTTGTTCTTGTTCTGATTCTGATAATAGTGATCAGAATCTCAACGACTAATGCCCAATATAATATCGATAGTCTTGAACGTGAATTGCCAACGGCAGTTAATGAAACGAAGATTGATATCTTACTGAAGCTGGCAAAGGCAAACTGGAAGATTTCGCAACAAAAAACGCAGAAATATAGTAAGGAGGCATTGGATCTATCATTGCTAGCAAACAATGATACTTTGGCAACAAAGGCATGTTTAATCCTATCAGCATGTCATATTCACACTGAACCAGACACGGCAAAAATATATGCAGAGAAGGTAATTGAGCTTTCAAAGAAAACCAATCGTAAAAAAGATCAGATTGGAGCTCTTCTCAATATTGGTGTAATACACAATAATCAGGGAGAAAAGCATAAAGCGATTTCGTACTATGATAAAGCCATGGAAATCATTAATGAAACCGGACTGGAAAATAAAAAGGCTGTAATAGTATCCAACCTGGGTGTTGCTTATATGGAACTGGGCGATTATAAAAAGGCTGTGGACTACTTCCAGCAATCCATTGATATCCGTGAGAAAAGCGGAGACAAATCGGGTATGGCTTTCTCTCTTCATATGATTGGAATCATCTATAACAAATGGGGTAACAATGAACAAGCATTGGAATATTACAATCATTCCCTAAATATTAAAGAGAAAATTGGTGATAACTTCGGAATCATTTTCTCGATGAATTCTATCGGTCAACTTCATCAGGCTAATGGTGACTATCAGAAAGCACTTGAATGCTATTTACGCGCCTATGATATTTCAAATGAGATAGGGCACAAAAGGTTTATTTCAGGAGCCTTAAACAATATTGGAACAGTATATGGCAACCTGAACAAAACTTCCAAAGCCCTGGAGTATTATCAACAATCATTGGAGTTAAAACGGGAGTTAAACGATGTAGAAGGAATTGTTTCAACATTGGAAAATATGGGTGGTCTTTACATCGACAATAAAAAATATAATCAGGCGATTATCTGTTATAAACAAAGTATTGAAATCGTTGAATCCCCAAGTTACCAGATACAATCTTTCGGGGGGTATAAATTAATATCTGAAGCCTATTCGAAAATTGGTAAAAATGAATTAGCGCTTGATTATTATAAAAAGTATACGGCTTTAAAAGACTCTGTTTTCTCTGCAGAAAAGCATGAACAAATTGTTGAAATGCAAACCAAATACGAATCCGAGAAGAAAGAGAAAGAGATTGTATTACTCAATGCTGAAAAATATGCGAAAGATGCAGAACTAAAACAGCAAAACACCCTGATTATTTCACTGTCTGCAGGCTTCGTTATTATCCTTGCTTTCCTTATTCTTGTAACCATTCAGTATAAACAGAAACATAAAGCATATAATGATTTGGTGCGCAAGAACCTGGAGGTTGTTGAAGCGGAAAAGAATGCAGCTGCTAAATATGAAAAATCAAGTTTACACGACCAAAAGCAGGAAAAACTGATTACCGATTTGCTACATTTGATTGAAGTAGAACGAGTATTCCTTGATTCAAATCTGAATATTAATGATTTATCCAAGCAATTAGATACAAATTCGAAGTATCTCTCTCAAGCTATCAATGTTTCATTTGATATGAATTTTAATAGCTTTATTAATAAGTTTCGTGTTAAAGAAGCTCAATTATTACTGGGCGATAACAAAAACAATAAGTTCACCATCGAAGGTATTGCAGCAAATGTTGGATTTAGTAATAAAGCAACTTTTAATGCAGCATTTAAAAAACATACTGGTTTAACTCCATCATTCTATAAAAAATCACTGCAGGAAAACAGTAATGATTTTGCCGCTTAACAGGATTGAAGAGATTAGCCGGTAGTTTCTTTCATCAATCAACTTGATCATTCTTATTGTCCAAAACCAGAATTGCATCAACAATTGTCATTGTTTTGAGGCTCTTCACTGCACAAAAAAAACAGACACCCATACTTTCTTGTTTTTCAACACGGTACACTTGTGTAAATTCCTGAATCCTTACTTTTTTCGTTTTTTTTTCACCGCTCTTCCCGATAGTTTTGCCCTATTCCCTGAAGTTTGGGAATGCATGAATTAGAATTCATCCAAATCAAATAAAACGAATTATTATGAAAAAATCATTGTTGATTATCGCTTTACTAGCTTTAGTATTTGTAACGAAAGCTCAAGAGAAAAATGTTTCATTTTCTTTTGGGATAGGCCCCGTTTTGTCAACGCTTCAACGTCCGGCTATTGTAGATCCCATTGACGATTATTATCCAAATGGTTTTAATGAAGATCCAAATGGAGTTTTGACTTTACAGGGAGAATGGCTGGTTACCAATCATTTTTCGCTTTTCGGTGAATTTTCTACCAATAGATTTGCTGGTAACGGCCATGGACAAGTTTATGGTGATTACTCCTCTACTCGTTCACAACTCAATTATCAGAATATTACAGTAAATGGCAGATGGAATATGACTAACAGTAAGTTTGTACCATACATTGATGCCGGAATTGGTGTGGCTTCAGGAACCCATTACTGGAATACAACCCATGCAAGTAGTGTTTTCGGTGCAACGGCACAATTGGGTATTGGTGCCAAACTATACTTTGGGAAGTTTGGAATATTTGCAGAAACAAAGACCAGTTATATTCTGAATTTCAAAGAGTTTAACACAGGATCTGATATTGTTCCGGCTTCGGATGCTAATCTGGCTTTACAGGTATTGCATTGCGGAGTCTGCTTTGGTTTTTAGATAAGCTTAATTATAGTTTGCCAATATTTGAACAGAAATAGAATAATACAATCCAAGAATAAATACATAAAATGAAAAAGCTACAAGCATTATTAATCGTCTCTCTTCTTATTGTATCAATCACTTTTGCTGGTTGTGAAAAATTAAAATTATCATCTGATCCGGAAATTACAATAAGCCCAATGGGCAATCGAATCCTCAGTGAAATTGCCATAAGGGAGGTTGATAAGGTCGAAGATGGCCAAATTCATTTTACGGGAGGAAACTATGCCAATGAGAAGACCGAAATAATGGATGCAACAACTTATGAAGTTAAACCCGGTAAATACTATGTTTATTTTAGATATAAAAACATGAACTCATTAGTAGGTGGATTCTGGCAGACAACCAGTGCCAATCTTATCGACATAAAAGAGAATGAAAGCTATACAATTAAATATGGATACAACGGCGGTACGATAGTTAAAGATTAAGTCAAAACAATCACTGAACATAAAATGAAACAGACCATGTCTGAGATTAATATGAAACACACGAGATCGATGATTAAAACATATGGCACAAACTCAACATGGATACAAATCTTAAACAGATGAAGAAAATACAAGCTCTATTACTAGTCACTCTTTTTATTTCATCACTCGGTATTGTTGGATGTACAAAGGAGAACAATGAATTGAAAGAATTAGGCATTGAACAAACCGGAAAAGAAAGTGAACTGAATGGGACATGGAAGGGGAAAGTCTATGATGATTTAGCAAATCTCACATTGGTTCTCAAGGACGGAAAAGTAATCGAACAATGGATTTCCGGCTATGGAATGTCATTTCACGGAACTTCAGAGGATGGATATATCGGATACTACAGTTTTGATGGAACAAACTTCAAGGCCGTAATGGGAATCGATGAAATGAATGGTACTATGGATGGGAATACAATCTCGGGTAATTACGATGAAAGTGGTGATGTCTCAGGATTTCACATGGGCAAATAATGGAAGTACCTTCAATATTATCTTCAATGAAAGTGGTGATATCTGTAATATCAAAAAACTGCAAGCTACATGTACAATCGACGGAGGTTCAATTAGCTATTCTTTTAGAAATAATAAGTATGGCTGAACCAGAATTAGCGCCTCACTAAGTAGAAATTAATACCATAATGCATTTGCCTGATTGAAACACAGGCTACCATAACGGTAGCCTGTGTTTTATTTTATTCAGGATGGGCATTGCTTGTCATACCTGTCCAATCCTGATTTACCAACTGTTTTACGTTCATTTGCATCATATCACACAACATTCATTTATGCTGATCTTTTTGGTCAGACTACATAAATGCATTAATTTGAAGTCGTAAACTACATTTTATGAGAACAATCATATCACTGCTTAGTTTTTTTATAATCATACAAACCGGATTCTGTCAGCGCAATCCTGGTATTAGAAAAACCGATTCATTGATAGAAATGATGACCCTACAGGAAAAAATCGAAATGATTGCCGGTTATAAGAATTTCAATATTCGAGGAATTGAAAGACTTGGAATCCCTCCGGTAAAGATGGCAGATGGTCCTATGGGTGTTAAAGGACATGGAAAGGCAACGGCATTTCCTGCTAATATTTGTATGGCTGCAAGTTGGAATCCGGAACTGGTTAACGAAGCCGGTAGGGCGATTGGCACTGAAGCCCAATCAAAAGGAATTGGAATATTGTTGGCCCCTGGTGTAAATGTATATCGTGTTCCTCATTGCGGTCGCAATTTTGAATATTACGGTGAAGATCCATTGCTAATTTCTCAAATGGCAGCAGCCTTTATCAATGGAGTTCAGGATGCAGGTGTAATGGCTACAATCAAGCATTTTGTAGCCAACAATCAGGATTATGACCGGCACCGGGTTAGTTCTGATATTGACGAACGAACATTGCATGAAATCTATTTTCCTGCATTTAAAGCAGCTGTTCAAAAGGCTCATGTGGGAGCGATCATGACCTCCTATAATCTTCTTAATGGTGTTCACACATCAGAATCCGAATACTTAATAAGGGCTATTTTAAGAGATCAATGGAAATTTAAAGGCATTGTAATGTCTGACTGGATTTCGGTATACAGTAAAGATGCATTCCCTGCAGGCCTTGATCTTGAAATGCCAAGAGCTCAGTTTATGCACCCTGACAGTATTCTTCAATTAATTCAATCAGGAGAATTCAACGAAAAAGAATTAGATAATAGGGTTCGTCATATTATCAGTACATGTATTAAGCATGGACTTTACAACGATCATAAAACAGAAGAACCTGATTGGATTAATCATAAGCAAACCGCCCTTCAAATTGCCAGAGAAGGAATTGTACTTCTAAAAAATGAAGGCGACATCCTACCTCTGAAAGAAAATGAAGTTCAAAAAATTGTGCTTTTAGGTCCCAATGCCTTATACACGCCATATAGTGGTGGCGGAGCTGCTATGATTGATGCATATGATTTGGTTCCCTTCTTTGAAGGAATACAGAATCATTCTCCCAAAAACATTCAGGTGGACTACCTCCCGGTTGAGGGTTTGTATAACGGTTATACCCAAGTGAACAGGGATCAGTTCTCTAAAAAACTGGATACTGTAAAAGAGTATGATGCCGTAATTATATGTACTGGATACAACCCTGAAACAGAAGGAGAAGGTTATGATCGTCCATTCGCTTTGCCAGCAAATCAAGAATGGTTGATTCAGAAAGTCACAGATCTAAATCCGAATACAGTTCTGGTTATCAATGCAGGTGGTGGGATTTTTATGCCATGGATAAACAAGGTAAAAGCCATTCTTCACACTTGGTATCCCGGGCAGGAAGCAGGAAATGCATTGGGTGAAATTGTATTTGGTAAAACATCACCTTCCGGAAAACTTCCAATAACCATCGAAAAACATTGGAAAGATAATGCAGCATTCGAAACCTATGATACAACACATGCTGTTCTTGGGGCAAAACCTTTCTACACTTTATGGGGAAAACCTCACAAAATTGAACATATGCCATACAATGAAGGAATTTTTGTTGGATACCGGCATTTTGAAAAAAATCATATCAAACCTCTGTTTCCTTTTGGTTTTGGTTTGAGTTATACAACATTTAATCTGAAAGATTTTTCAATCAGTAATACAAAAATCCACAATGATGAAAGCCTCAGAATTGAATGTTTGATTGAAAATACAGGAGATAATTCGGGAGCTGAAGTTATTCAGCTTTACATTCAGGATAAGGAATGTTCTCATCCAAGACCGGTAAAGGAACTGAAAGCTTTTAAGAAAGTATTTCTGAATCCAGGAGAACAAAAAACTGTTGAGTTTATCATCAACAAAGAGTTGCTGCAATTTTACAATCCAGAGGAACATCAGTGGACTGTGGAAGATGGTGATTTTGAGATTCTGATTGGCACCTCTTCCAACAACATTGAATTCAAACAAACACTAACATACAAATCCAACTAATCATGTTGAAGAAAATACTGACTCTAGCTCTCTTTTTTGTCTTTGCAAATACCCAGGCACAGAAATACACTGCAAATTGGGAATCACTGGACAGCAGGCCAATGCCTGAATGGTTCAGTGATGCCAAATTTGGAATCTTCATTCATTGGGGTGTTTATTCGGTTCCGGCATGGAGAAAACTTGAGCCCGGACGTTATGCTTCATATGCTGAATGGTACTACGCACGGGTAATGGACAATAAGAAGAATGGTGGTTACGAATTTCATCGCAAAAACTATGGAGAAGATTTCGAGTACCGTGACTTTGCTCCCATGTTTAAGTCTGAATTATTTGATGCCAATATTTGGGCTGATATTTTTAAAAAATCCGGAGCCAGGTATGTTGTCCTTACCTCAAAACATCATGACGGGTACTGTTTGTGGCCCACAAAAAACCAGCATAAAAAGGATTGGAATTCCGGGGATATTGGTCCCGAAAGAGACTTACTTGGAGAATTGACAAAAGCCGTCAGAAAAAAAGGCATGAAAATGGGGCTATATTACTCCATCCCCGATTGGGAAAGTGTTCCAAGAAAGATTGATGGCTCGGAATATTATATCAGAAAAGAGTTTGTTGATAAATATGGAATTGGATCAGAACGCTATCGTGATGAAATTCTTTTACCTCAGCTAAAGGAACTTGTATTAAACTATCAGCCCAGCTTAATTTTCAGCGATGCCGGAGAATGGATTTATGATGATGAATTCTGGAAGACCAAAGAATTCCTTTCATGGATGTATAATGAGGCTCCCAACAAAGATGAGATTGTAGTTAATGATCGTTGGTGCAAAGGAATGCCAGGAAAACATGGAGATTATTTCTCAAGTGAATATAAAGATGCCGATGACGGTGGTTTCTCCAAATACTGGGAAGAAAGTCGCGGTGTAGGTGGATCCTATGGTTTTAACCGTGCTGAAAACCTGACCGATTACAATACTTCTGAAGAACTTTTACATGAGTTCCTAGATATCGTGTCACGGGGTGGCAACTTACTACTTAATGTAGGCCCCACTGCCGATGGCCGCATTCCTGTTATCATGCAGGAGCGATTGGTTGATATCGGAAACTGGCTTGAGGTGAATGGTGAAGCCATTTATGGCACCCGCAAAAGAACTATCACAAAAGCTGAAGTTGACAAACAATTGATTTATTTCACTGAAAAAGACAACCAACTGTTTGCAATCTTTACACACTGGCCGGATCAGCAACTCAAGATTAAAACCTTAAAGGATGAACAGGTAAAAACAATCTCCTTGATCGGATATGAAGGTGACATTACCTGGAAGCAAAAGGGCAATGAGCTAACTATTGAAATCCCCCAGTTAAATGTGAGCCAAATTCCGAACCTTTGGGCCTGGAGTTTGAAGATTGATTTGGAATAGACTCATTATCTCTTAGTATATTCTATTGCCTGAAAAGGTAGGTGTAATACCTGCCTTTTCTTTTTTTAACCTTTATTTCCTGGAGTCATCCATTAAAGAAAAGGTGTGACAATGGTATGACATCAAATAAAAAAACATTTCGAATGTATTATAGCCTATATTATGCAGTTCTCTATTGACACCCTGGCAACAAACACCTCCTATCCATCTAAATAACACAGCATTAAAAATCACAACACGCATCAGCACACATCAATTAGTGAACCAAATTAATTGTAGAAACCACTCAAACAAACATGTGATAATCTACCCAATAATTGTCATAGTTATGCAGAGCAACCTTAAGCTCTCAAAACCACTCGTATTTAATGTAATTTCATGGTCTGACAGATTTTAATACATCGATGCTGTCAAGAATATTGGGTAGATTAAAAAAAGAGAAAACTATGACGCAGTTCATTTTAAAATACATCGTACCGGGCATTATTTTTCACCTTGCTCTTTCAGTGTCGGCCTTCCCGAATAATGAAAAGCTGTTTTCTGATACTGCATATTATCAATCCGGGTTAAAACACCTGAATAAAGGGGAATTTGGCAAGGCCTATTATGCTTTCCAAAACTACCTCTCCCTTGTTGAAGATTCCTCTTTTATCTATGCTCAACGCTGTTATGAAATCGGTCATACTTTTAAACGAAATATGTTCTTTAATGAAGCTCTGACCTATTTCAAATCCGGAGTGGAACAGGTTAGCTCAACCAATACAAGGTTGGAACTTGAATACTATTTTGGTATATACGGTACTTTTTACCAACTGCATCAGTATGATTCCTCACTAGTTTATGCTCAGAAGTGTCTGAAACTTGCTTTACAATTGAATGATACCATCAAATTGATTTCCTCATACAATAACTTTGGTGAATGTGAACGATTAACAGGCAATTTTGAAAATAGTCGCAACTATTACTCACTTTCATTGGAACTTAACAGGCATCGGCAGGCCCGTGAATTACTGGGCTTAAGTTATATGAATATCAGCTCATCATTCCTGATGGAAGACAAACTGAGTAATGCAAAAAAATATCTGGATTCGGCCGCAAGGCATATATTCATCTATCATAATTCTATCAACCGTTTTGATACAATCCTGATTGTTGAGCTCAATACGCTGCATGGTGACTATTATTCAAAACTCAATAATTATAAACCAGCAATAAAACATTATCAAAAAGCATTAGAATATTCCGACAATGTAGAAAGCAATGAAGCCTATAGTATTATTTATCAAGGCCTGGCAGAGAATTATGCAAAAACTCAACAATTGGATTCAACAGTAAAATATTTTCAGAAAAAGATCGATTTTATCTCAACAACATGTACAGAAAGCATCCTTGAAGAACGAACACAGTTCCGACTACAATTGGAAACACAGGAAATCAGCCAACAAATATCATATCTGGAAGAAAAAGCCGTGCAACAAGCAAGAAAAAAACGGGTACTCCTTTGGATTTTTATAGGTAGTTTAATCATCCTATCCGGACTTATTATTATCCTGATATACATACAAAAATTAAGGACCAGAAACTTTGAACAGAGCAAACAACTATTAGAAAAGCAGAACAAACTTAAGGTTATTGAAAACCAAAAATTGATTCTGGAAAATAAGGAGCTTGAAAACAGGGAAAGAATAAAGGATTTGGAACGACTTAAGCTCGTTGATAACCTGAGCTTCAAGAATAAAGAACTTTCTACTTTTTCGATGCATATCATCAACAAGAATGAGGTACTGAATAAGATCAACTTTGCGATGAATAATCTACAATATTCAGTAAATGAAGAAGATTCTAAAAAGATCAAAGAGGTTATGAACATGATCGGCAATAATCTGAATGTTGATGAGGATTGGAATACTTTCAAGCTGCATTTCGAAAATGTTCATGAAGGCTTTTTCAGCAGGTTGAAGGAAAAATACCCGGATCTTACTTTTGAGGAGTTAAAGCTCTGCGCATACCTACGGATACGCTTAACATCAAAAGAAATTGCCCGGATTTTGAATATTACACCTCCTTCAGTCAATAAAAAGAGAAATCGCTTACGCAAAAAAATCAATATTGAACCGAAGGAGGATCTTGTAGAGTTTATTGCTCAGATCTAACAATTAATGCATTTCTGAGCTTAACCATTTTAAGAATGATTGAATATTCTTCTTTGAAGTTTCAGTTACCTGAACAAATGGTTGCACTCCTTTAAGATTTGCCACAAAAACATCTGCAAACATATAAGCCGATATCTCATTGGGATGATCGATTCCTCTGCTTACAGGAAACTTACTGGTGTATTCAGGAAAGCCTTTCATTTGCATGCTGGTCATTTCTCCATCTGCACTTTTTGCAACATAAAAATGATTCTCCGTGAAATGAACTTGAAAAACTTTATCCTCAAAATCTCGTCCCATTACTGGTTTTGCAATACCTTCTTTCAACAAAGTTCTTGGCCAGAAGAAGATATTGGCATTCTTCTCATCTTTGATTAACCAATGAGCCAAAGGAGCATCGGGATTAGAAACCTGATTAACGATAATAGATTCTTCTGGGTCAACCTCGGCTTTAACAAAATCCCAAAGATTGGTATACAAATATTCGAATCTAGTTGGGAATGTCCGTTGCAGAACATGCATTTGTTCATGAACCACTAAAGAACTGAAACGGAATAAAAGCTCTTGTTTCTTTTCTTTGGTATCTGCTTGGTTCCATTTTGTCATGAGTCTTTTCAGATAGGATTCCCCCAAAATAATAAAAGTACCACGTGTATGACCAAAACCACCACACAGCCAATCTGAGATTTTAATAAAACGAAAGGGCTGATTTGCCATAAGATCAAAATCAGATTCTAGTAATTCCTTGTTAATTTCACCAACCATCCAACTAATAGCTACGGTTTCTTCTTTTGTAAATCCGAGTACTGCCTCCTGAAATTTTTCTTTTGCAAAATCTCTTACCTTATCAATATCATTGAAAGGAACCTCCTGAGACGTAAAAGCACTCACTTCACGTTTTTGAAGATTTGAAAAATACGGCTCGAAAGATTCATCCAATATCGCCTTTTTACCTTGCTCAACGCTCAGTAAATCCACCCTTGGGCGTACCAGTGGACTATTCATAATAACTTCGATCTGAGATGGAATTAAAGCTTTTGGGCCAATACGATCCTTGAAAGCTCCATCCCCCATCAAATTTGGTACATCGTTGTGGATTTCAGGATCATCAACCACATGGCCCAACCCAAGGTTGTGAGCAACTTCATGGCCGATTACAAAAGCCTGCATATCCACATAATCAGATTTTGTAGAATCACCCAAAGCAATAAAAGTTATGCTCCCATTCAGCATTCCCCGGCCTAAGGGACCTTTATGACCATCAACCGCGTTCACAAAAAACATATTTACAATATCCCCTTGCCCTCTTAGGTATCCATCTTTTTCAGCCTGTTTACAAATTTCATTCAGGTTAATCAAGCCATCTCTGGCTTTAGTACTGTTGTAGGTTAAAGGCTCAAGAAATAAGAAATCAATACCGGCATTTTCATACGCTTTATCTACCAACTCTTCAGGTAAAGCAAAACTTGCAGGATCCTTACCATCATCTCCCTGAAAAACTATGGGCTGAACAATTATCACATAAGGTTGCAACGATTCTGTTGAGCTTAATAACTGAGCCATTCCTTTAAGACTCACTAATGCCATTAACAATATTAATAGGCTCAGGATGTATTTTCTATTCCTTTGCATCATTTTTCATGTATCAGTTTACAAGAGAATCTGTGTTTTCCTCAAACAAGATATTGAATACTCATCTTGATATGATGATTCAATACTAAATAACAGATTCAATATACATTTTATTAAAGTAAATTTGGCCGGCTCCTGTTGGGAGCCGGCCAGTGCATGATATTATTAATTATGCATCAATATGCGATGAAAGATAAATCTTTATTTGACAATAATCTTCTTTGTTGAAATAAAACCATCTCCTTGTACACGCACTAAATACAATCCGGATTTTAGTTCAGAAATAGCTATCTGAGTATGATCTGAATTGGCAAAATACTTTTTAAGAAGTTGTCCCTTGAGGTCGAAAATTTCAATCTGATTTATTTCCCGATCCGAAACCAGGTACAATCGGTCTTTAACTGGATTTGGAAACAAGTTCAGCTCAACTTCCTCAGGAATATTCCTCAAATCTTCATAAAAATCAGAAGGCTGATCTTCTGCACTTAATGCCTTATAGATATCTCCCTCTTTATGCCAGATAACAGCAACCAATTCCAGGTTTTCACGCTCCCATTCATCAGGGATTTCTCTTGAAAATTCAGCATTTAATGTTGTTCCAGTCAGAGCAAGTCCATTCCCTACATTTTCACCCCACATATTTTCAACATTCGGTTCAAAAGGACCTCTGGATACACGTTTGGCAATTGTCGTCTCATATCCTGCATCATAGCTTTGTGAATATTCTATATTATTTTCAAGGATGAAAATATTGATAAAAAATTCGCCTTCAATATCAGAGAAGAATTTTGTGGTTGCATTAGCTATAATCTGATCACCCTCAACCTTATACCCAAATGCTATATTGGCTTTGACACCTTCAACGATAAAAGCTTCGTTTTCTTCAAGGATCGGATCTACTTCCGGAGGCCACATATCCACTTTATTTCCACTCAGGTTATAGGATGGAATACCACCGCCACCATTTAAAACATTATGGAAGTCACCCGATACAGGATCTCCGATGGAGCTGGATGAAACATGTCCCTTTACCGAACAAATGGTACCGGAATGGTTTTCATAGATCTCATCAAAAATACTTTCATATTCACCACAAGGAGTACACCAGTTTGCCGTGGTATTCATAAAAAGTGCTTTTTTAGTCTCTGAAACACCATCGTACCATGGTGTTTCAGAAGGAATTGTATTAACGGCACCCTCTTCTGTTGAAAAATTCAGAGACCACTCGTAACCAAAATCCACCACATTCACCAATTCATCACCATTGGAATTATAGAAAATAAAGTATCCATCTTCACCTGCATAATTACTAAAACCATTGCCTGTCTGATCATAAATAGTAAAGCGGTAGCAACCGGGTTCCAAGTCAAAAGCATGCTCATATACCGTATAGCTACTTAATGATCCGGATTGCTCTACAATATTCCCATCACTATCTACCAGTTCCCAACTATTCAGGCTGGGCCATTCATCAGTACGAAATTCAATTGAAAGAGAAGTTCCTACATTTTCTGATCCATCAAATGATAAAATCTTTACATTATTCCACTCATCTTCATCTGTTTGTGTATTTGGTATACTCACCTCAATACTCAATTCGTTATCAGAAGCCTGTGGAGAAAAAGTTATACCTGGTAGCTCAATCTCTTCTGTTTCCAATGGAGCCAAACTTCCTGTCCAATTGTATTCAGACAATTGACCGTTATTCACAGCATATTGAATCAATGCAGAAGTTAATATATCATTCCCACTATTACGAATACGAACAGTTGGCACCAAAACATCCCCACATACCACATCTTTATCACCTGATTCGGGATATGTAACAATATTGGTTGCACATCCATTAAGCATTGTAATATCCTCAATAGCAACATCATTTTGCTGATCATTATCTGCAAATGAAATCATAGCAGCTCCAAATATTTCCTGTGGCTCAAAACGAGTAGCATTATTTTGTACATAAGCTATTATCTTACAGTAATCTCTTTCCCAGGCAGGATCCATGGTTACATCAAAGCTAAAACTTTCAGAAGTATTTATATCCAAAGATGTTCCATTATGATCAGGTAGCATCTTGCGACATACATCATAAAGATGTTCTTCTCCCTGCCAGATCTGATCAATATTTGTTTCGGTTAAAACCACTCTTAAAACTCCGGTAGATTGAGCTCCGAGTTTTTCAACATCTACATTTATTGTGTAATCCAGACCGCTATTATGAACCAACTCAAGGTCAATCGCAAATTCCGCTGCTGTATTTTTACGTTCCTCATAATAGTCTTCATACTCCTGATCCACATTCCAAGCCGGAACATGCATCCCATCTATTATTGTTGTAGGATAAGCATTAACCATCGATTGATAGTATTGTGCCATACCATCTGAATCCGGATTCTGATACAGTTCATTGGAATAGCTCCCCGTTTGATAGGCTATCACACCTATTTGTGCTCCATCTTCCATCAAATCATGAATAATATTAACAGCTGTAGGACATGCTCCGCAGTAGATACCTGAAAACTTCTCAAAAATTACCAGATCTCTTCCATTATTTTGTCCCATGATTTCATGCATATTCAGGGATAAAAGAGCTAAAAGAAAAAACAAACCTTGCTTCATCGTTTTTGTGTTTATAAATACCTTTGTTTTAAAAGTTCTTTATCATTCAAATCAGCAACTCATTGAATATGAAACCTGATTTATACTCCACGATAATGAACATCACAAATGTATTTCCAGAAAAAACGATTCTCAATTATTGGATTATGACAACAATATGACAGGAAAATTTTTATTGATTATTCTTATTGCATAACAGATATATTAATTGTGGCTTCAGAATAAGATACAAAAGTGTCTCATCATTCACTGGAAAACAACTACACTTTTATATCTTGCAGACTATCCACTTTACAATTCAGCCAAGGGATATGACATAACTATGACATGAACCATTACCCGGCTACAGAATGCGCAATATTCAGTGATTTCTTCTGATACTCCAGAGGCGTCTGCCCAGTGACTGATTTAAACTTTCGATTGAAATAAGATGGATTATTAAATCCACATTCATAGCTGATTTGAGAAACACTCATATGGCCTTCGGCTAAAAGTCGACACGCATAACCAATTCGCATTTCAGTGAGATATTCCAGAAAGGTCTTAGTTGTTTTCATTTTAAAATACCTGCAAAAAGCAGTCTTACTCATATGAGCAATATTGGCAGCTGTATCCAGCTGAATATCCTTTCGGAAATTTTCGGATACATATGCAAAGACGTTGCGGATCTTTTCTGAACCAGTATCGTAAAACACCTGAGCAAAGGAGGAGCTTGCTAATGGCCGCATTTCATCCGAAGCTGATAGAATTTTAAGCATTTCCAAAAGGGTAATAACTCGATCAAGCCCTTTCGAACCCAGCATCAGCCACATTTTCTGAATAACCCTGGAATGAGTTTCTCCAAAAATCTGCAATCCACGGGCAGAAAGTTTCATAAGTTTCTTTACCCGGACCATTTCGGGTAAATTGAGAAAAGCTTCTCCAAACATCTCTTCTGAAAACTGAATTACAATACTCTCAGATTTCAATTCAGCAATCCCTTTATAATAATTCTCATCATTCTTCCACACATGGGGAAGTTCAGGACCCAACAAAACCAAATCACCCGCATCGAAACTTTCTATACTATCTCCAATAATCCGCTTACCACTCCCCTTAACGATGTACAATAGTTCATAATCGTTGTGATAATGCCAGGGATTATCAATATAGTTCAATACCGTATGATTAACCCTAAACGAATGCAGAGAATCCGGACAAATATTTTCTTCTATTGGCTTCATAAACCACCCTTTCTTAAATCACTAATATTTCGCTCCTTACAACAACAATAAATTTCATCATACAACACAGGGAACTTCTTATCCGTATGTATTTACCTTTTTTATGACCGCACAAACTTAGCTCTATTTGTAACAAAATTCACATTCATGATAATATTGTGCTAATTTCTAAAAAAATTGGTGCAATATTATAAATAGAAAACTTAATTGAAAATAATTCAAACGTTTTATACGAATTTAGAATTCAAATTTGAATCTACCGATCTGATCGAACTCATAATTAGTGACACCGGGCAAGGGATGAATCAGGAACAAATCGATAAAATTGTTTCAAATTGAAGAAAACTACTCTACGGCAGGCACGAAAATAGAATAGGGAGCCGGGCATGTATTAATCCTCTGCAAAGAGTTTGTTGAAATGAATGGAGATACAATCCATGCAGAAAGTGAAATTGAAAAGGTTGTTCGTTTATGATATGTCTACCGAAAACCTGATTGTCAAATAACAAAGCAAAAGAAGAGGGTGTCCAAAATAAGACACCCACTTGTTTAAAAAATAATCAGAGAGTTATTGAATGATTAGCGTTGAAGATTTTGTCTCAACCTCTGTCCTAAACCAAAACACATACACTCCTTCTCTTAAGTTTTCAACATCTATATTTGTGTTTTCTGATATTGTCTGATTTTTTAGAATTCTACCATTCAAGTCTGTTATTGTAATAGTAGCTGGAATATTTGTTTCAATTGTTATCTGATTTATTGCAGGATTAGGATAGAAATAGCCATTCATTCCGGCATCTAACTTTTCTGTCCCTACTGTAGAAGAAAATTCAGCAGTATAAACTTCATCTGCAGCAATATTTTCAACAACCAAGGTACTTTCAGTTGATACTGTATTACCATTACTGTCCATCCATTCAGTAAAAACATATCCTGATTCGGCCTGTGCTACAACTGGATAACTGTTACATCCGGTCATTACATTCTGTGTTGCAACTCCCTGAATAGCTCCACCTTCCAGGGCATTAAAACTTACCGAGAAATAATCACCTATTTGCCAGTTGAAATGAGGACGCACCTCAGGACAAATATCACAATTGATCAGGATAGTCCAGATATTTTCAAAATCCCAGTTTTCGAAGTTATTTTCATCTGCAAAATCAATGGTATTTAAACCTGTTGCTATAGCACCTGCATCTGAATTACCAATACCTGTTTCCGTACCGCATGTTTCCACATCAAAATATCCATTTTCAACAAAAGCATAACTTAAACCAACAAGTCCACCGACCAGTGAAGTCCCATTAAGACTTCCACTGGCATAAGTTTGATAGATCCCCGATGAAGTATTATCACTCATGCTGTTTTGCCCTAAAAGGCCTCCAACAACACTTGCTCCTGATACATATGATGTAGAATAACAATTTGTTATCACACCATCGTCATTAAATCCAACCAGTCCTCCAACGATATCACTGTCACTGGTCACTTTACCATTTGCATAACAAAGATCTATTGTAGCAAACCAGCGGTTTGTTCCTACCAATCCACCCAGATATTCGCCTCCGCTAACATCACAATTTGAGTGACAATTCGTTATATAAGAATAACAGTAATTATCTCCAACAAGTCCGCCACCAAAAAACACACTGACATAAACTGTTCCGGTTGAAGAACATAAATTGATATTAATATCCTGATAAGTTTGTCCAACCAGGCCTCCCACTCTCTCATCCTCTGCAGATACAGCTACATCAACATGACAATTTTCGATCGTTACGTCGTATTGAGCATAACCAACAAGGCCACCAACATATTTTTTCCCATTGACATTTAAATCTGTCATATTCAGGTTCTGAATTGAACAATCCGTTACCAGACCAAAGAAACCAACATAATGTTCTTCGGGACGGTTTACATGTATATTACTAATTGTATATCCTTGTCCATCAAACGATCCTGTAAACGCAATCTGCTGTCTGGTACCATAGTCAGGACTATCCCCTATTGGAGAGAAACCCAGCCCATCATTCCAGTTAATACTTTCATAGGCATCAATATCTGCGCCCAGCATCCAATCCTGATCCCAGGCATCTGTATTTTCACTCAGCCATTGCAAATCTTCAAGTGAATAAATGACATTCGTTTGCATGTAGGAAACTTCAACAGATATACATTCCGGGCTTGAGCTACCACCAGTATCAAAACTTGCTTCAACACAATAGTTAAAATTGCCTTCACCGGGCTCATCATACAATAATAGTGCTGTTGTATTTCCAATCACTTCACCATCTCTGTAAATGATGTATTCTGAAACTATCCCAGTTTCAGGAGCTTCCCAAGTAAGATTTACAGTAAGTTCTTCTACTGATGCTACAAGATTCTGAACGGGATCATAGCTATTTCCACTAGCGTTTTGCCACTGAAAATAAGGACGCTCATTGGCACTTATTGCTTCGTCAATTGCTATCTGCCAAACAGTTTCAAAGTCCCAATCAGGAAAATTATCTTCGTCCGCAAATTCAATTGTTGCTAAGCTACTAACACCACTATCATCACCAGAACCTACACCCTGAGATACACCTGAAGTATCCAAATCATAATAACTATTAGTTATGTTACTGTAATTATTCATACCTACCAGACCACCTGCAGGACCATTTTCAACAGATACCACACCTGTTGAATAACAGTTTTGTACTGTAGCGCTAATCATTAATGATCCTATCAGACCTCCCCGAGGTCCTGAGCTACATGTTACATTAACGTTGCTATAACAATTTGAGACAACACCGTAATTGTTCGCATAACCAATCAATCCACCTGTAAAAGACCCACCTGTTATTGATCCAGTAGAATAACAACATTCTACAAGGCCATCTTCGCTATACAATTCACCTACTAAACTCCCTGAATTATCTCCTCCTGTCACTTCAGTATCCAAGAGTGCAACATTTGAAATACTTCCTGTTACAACACCAAATAAGCCTACACCAGTTTCGGCTGGTCTATTGATAAACAAGTTACTTATAGTGTATCCATTACCATTAAAAGAGCCACTAAATGTTAGAGCGAAAGAGCCCATAGGTGAAAATCCTTCTCCATCATTCCATTCGATGGTTTCAGAAGCATCAATATCAGCTTCCAGTGTCCAATCTTCATCCCAGGCCTCTGTATTTTCACTGAGCCAAAGAAGTTCTTCAAGATTGCTGATTGTACCACTTCTTCCGTTCTCCCAACCTACAGGTTGTTTGGGGGATAAAGTAGATTTTCCAAATGTCTGGGCATTCATAGCTGTAACCCATAAAAACATCATCATTAATAGTAGTTTCGTTTTCATTTTACTTAGTTTTTTAGTTATATGTAAATGATTTAAACATCGAATACATTTGGGATAGGAATTCTCTCGAAAATCCCAGGCCAAATTCAACTTTCTAAAAAGTTGTTTCCAGCCAGTTTTATTGATCGATTCAAAAGTCCTAGGAAAAAAAATCCTTTCAAAAAAAAAACTAAATACAATACAGCTACGGCAGGTCCAAAACCTCAATACAAAGCAAATACAATGGCTTGTAATAAGATTACATTACAATTACACAAAACCATATAAAACTAAATACCAATAGATTACAACTCTCTCAAGATTTAACAGAATAAGGGAAAATGTATAAAATAGTCATTCCTAAAAAGCTGGAATTTGATGATAATAATGAATGAAATACTAAAGAAAAACCTATTCAAATTTGAATTCAGGAGCATTGAAAGGTCCCACAAAATAAGCTCTGTTTTATCGATAAAAGACTATTTTATCTTGAACACTAATAAAATCCGGCAATGCTTCCTGCTTTATCTGGAATCAATACTTCGAAAGGAAACCATGTAGACTGGTATCCTTATTAACCAATCCAAGTTTATTACGCAAACGGGTTCGGGCTACCACAATACTATTGGGAGTTTGTTTGGTTATAGATGAGATTTCCTTTGTAGTCATATCAAGCCTGAGGAAAGCACAAAGTTTCTTTTCGTTCAGGGTTAGATTTGGAAATTCCTTATTCAGATTCTTAAAGAAGTTTTCATGTACCTGAGTAAAACTGACTTCAAACTTATCCCAAACATTATCATCCAAATTGATCTGTAAATCGGTGATTAATGATTGTAAGGCCTGTTGTTGTTTATCATTCAATTCAGATCTAAAAATTTTCAACCGTTTACTAATGTCATGGATTAATTCGTTATTCTTTACCTGATGTACAACTTTGGCAGCCAATTCTTTATTTTTAAGATCAATAAGTTCCTTTAGTGTCTTTTTCTCCCTTTTAAGGCTGTTGGATTTATTCTTTTGTAAAAAGAACAGTAATAAACTGATAATAAACAGGAAGAACAGCATACCTCCTCCCATTATGAAGTAAGATTCCGTTTTTCGCCTTTCAACTTCTCTGATTTCCTGCTTTTTATCAAACTCATACTGCATTTCTAACTGGGCCATTCGCTTCACATTCTCTTCATTAAAAGCACTATCACTCAGTTGTCGATTGAGAAGCTGGTTTGAATAAGCCTCCTTATAGTTATCCTGCTCAATGTAAATTTCAACAAGATATCTGGTTGCGATCATAACCCATTTGGGTTCTCCAATTTCCAGCCCCATTTGTTTCGCTTTAAGCAAATAAGGGATGGCTTTTTCAAATTGATTGTTATTTTTAAAGTATTCACCCAGTTTGGTAAGCGGCCTTATTATACCCGACTTATTACCAGTTGACTCACAAATTTTCAACGACTTCATAAACGCATCATAAGCCTTGGCTGGTTCATTCATATGATTATACAAAAGCCCCATATTGAGGAATAGAGGTGCTTTGCCATTTATATCATTCAGTTTATTACATTCGTCCAGGTAAATGTTATAATATTCAAGAGCTTTATCAGTTTTCCCCTGATGTAAGTATATACTGGCTATATTATTTAAGGTTACATTGGCAAAAGTATCTTTATCCTCAGGATACACTTTGATATGATCCCTCAAAATCCTCAAGGATTCCAGATAATGTTCAAGCGCTTTTTCAAGATTACTATTATGAAAATACATTATACCAATATTATTATGTACATCAGCAATACCTTTAGGCTTCTTCAGTTTCTCATAGAGTTTTAAAGCATTGTAATAATAACCCTGAGCTTCATTAAAGCGTCCCAGTGAATTAAAAACATCTCCTCCCTTGAGGTAAATCCTAGCCAACAAGGATCGGTCTTCAAGAGAAGCCTGAAGATCCAATGCATCTTCAATATATTCTATCGATTGAAATAAATTGATATTGGTTGAATTTGATGCCATTTCCAAATAAATTACAGCCTTCTCATCAGCCGAACTAACCTGCTCCAATTCATTCAACAAAAGATCATTATCAACATAATCCTGAGCTTTTGAAACATCAAAAGTAAATAGTAAAGTAATATATAAAATCAGAAACTTCTTCATGCTGGCAACATTCATAGATTGGTCACCACAAATATAGAGATTATAATTATTCATCTTTGTTTTGAGCAACACGATCATACGTGGTGCTCAGCTAAAGAGGTAAACAAATTAATATGACAATAAAAAACTAAAGACATTAACAATTCCATCTAGGCATAAATCACTTTTATCACAGTGATTTATACAAAATAAAATTCTCATACTTCCCTTTCTCCATTTCAAAAAAGGTGGTTCCGATTTGGCTAAAGCCCTACCTTTAAGAAAAATTTATTACCCGTTCATTCAGGTGACAAATAGCTAACCAACGGCCCTGATATCCCTTTTGTCTGATGCAATTTTAGACTCCTGCTAATGATGAAAAGCCAATCTCTTTTCCGGTAAAATGTTCGGGAACATATAGTACAGTTACCTCAGGAGCTGTTACCAGGTTTTCAAGGCATTGAGTTTTGCAGTCAATTTCGACACATGCAACCTGATGTTCATCCTGTTCTGCAACCAATACATTCATTTGCTCATCTTGAATGCTTTGCCGTATATTTTCTTTTGTGAATGCGGAATATATATAGTCAGATAATTCCGTACGTATTCCTTTTACGGCATGAGTATAGACCAAACCTGGCGGGTAACATGACCAAATTTAAGATATCAGTTTACTTTGCTTGTCGGATTTCAAGCTTATTGAATTCACTCCTATATTTTTGTATCTTTAAGAGGGAAAATCTGATGAGGGGGAATTCAACTTTTATTTTAATCATCATCCAAATCGCCAAAATAAAAGAATATTAGTAATTATTACAGACTACAGGAATCATCCTCTGTGACTGCAAAATAATGAGCTATGGGCAATCCTTTTAACGATATAGGCAACATTGGCATCCAACAAACCACTGATATCCGGATTAGGGGAAACATTAAACTAATCAACACTTTTGGCTTCTTTGCGGGTATTGCGTCCTTAATTTATTCAGCTATTTATTATTTCACCGGATCCTCCAATCTTTGGCTTTATTGTTTCCTTTTTGGGATGGCATATTTTATCCCCATAGCCTTAAATCAATTCCGACAGCTATCAATTTCACGATTCTACTTTATTATACTAATCGTTTTTACATGCATCATTCTAAGTTGCATAATCGGTTCAGAAACTTATCTGCAATTTGGACTTATTATCCCCATCGCCCTTTCCTTTATTCTATACAGTGATAAAGAATACAAATACAGAATCCTCTTTATTTCTATTTCAACAATAAGCTTCATAATATTAGAATTTAGTAATTACTCCCTATTCAAACGGATTTCGGTGAATGAAAACATATTATTTTACAGTCACCTTTCAATTGGACTAACCTTATTGAGTTTGTTTATTTTGATGCTTCACAACTACACAAAACACATCAATCTGGCAGAAGAAGAACAAAAGAAGTGGGTTCACATTTTCGAAAATGCAGAATGGGGCATTGCAGTCACACACGCAAATGGTTCAACCATGAATATGATCAATCCTGCCTTTGCCAAAATGCATGGATATACTGTTGATGAGTTAACAGGAAAATCTGTTATTGAAGTCTATGCCCCAAAGATCAGGGAAAATATTCATTTGGATATCGAAAAAGCTGACACAAAAGGGCACCATCTCTTCGAATCAGAACACATACGAAAAGACGGCTCACATTTTCCTGTATTGCTTGATGTCTCGGTTGTTAGAAACATGAACAATGAGATTAGATATCGAACTGTTAATATCCTGGATATTACGCAACAGAAAAAAACAGAGAAAAAGATCAATGATAGTAATCAACGATACCGAGACTTATTTGAGAACTCACCAATTGCAATATGGGAAGAAGATATTTCTGAATTGATTGCATATTTTAATGAACTTAGAAATAATGGGATTAGCAATTTACAACATTATTTTACAAAACAACCTGAAAGTATTCAAACCTGTTCCGACAAAATAAGAGTAATTGACATAAATAAAGCCACGCTGAAATTATTTAAAGCATCAGACAAATCTGAACTAATCAATAACATTACAACTCTTTTTACAGAAAAGTCATATAGCAGTTTCGTTAAACTATTGATTGCTGTATTTCAGGGAAGAAAAGATTTTAAGTTTGATACCGAATACAAAACACTAAAAAATGAGACCATAAGTGTTTCGGTCAAGATTCACATTATAAAGCAAGCAAATAATATATCCGATTACTCCCGTATACAGCTAGCCATGGAGGATATTTCCATTCGTAAAAAAGTGGAAAAGGAATTAAACGAAAGTGAAGAGCGCTTCCGTACAATTTTTGAACAGGCAGCAATAGGTGTGGTTCAGGCTGATTGGGATACGGGTCAATTCGTGAAAGTTAATCAGAAATACCTGGATATTGTGGGATTTCCAAAAGAAGAATTGCTAAAATTAACTTTTAAAGACATAACACACCCAGACGATATACAAGAGGACATTGACAACCTGAAACTTCTTAAATTGGGAAAGATTCCAAGTTTTTCTATGAGTAAACGCTATATACGGAAAGATGGCACCTATATTTGGGTAAAAATTACGGTTTCGCCTTTAACAAATCACAATAGTTCCACCAATTTTTTAATCGCTATCGTTGAAGATATCAGTGAAAGTAAGAGAGCTCGTGAAGCACTTCTAAAATCAGAAATTGAACTTAAAGAAGCCAACATTACCAAAGATAAATTCTTCTCAATCATCGCACACGATTTAAAAAGCCCATTCAACATCATACTTGGATATGCTGATTTACTCAAAAAAGGTTATGATACCCTTGATGACTCAACCCGGAAAAAGTTTATTGAAGAAATTGATACTTCAGCACAAACCACTTTTACACTTTTGGAAAACCTGCTCACCTGGACAAGATCGAAACAGAACAGAATCGTAATCAATAAAGAAAAATTGAGATTGGCTGAATTAGTAGATATGAGTACGACTCCTTATAGTCCAAATGCCCGAAAAAAGCATATCGTAGTAATAAACGAAGTTCCAGAAGATGTTGTGATAAATGCAGATAAATATACCCTATCCACCGCTATCGGCAATATCGTTAACAATGCCATTAAATTCACCCATGAAGGAGGTAAGGTTACAATCACATCGCATGATACAACCCAAGAAATTGAACTTCAGATAAATGATACAGGTATTGGTATGAATCATGAACAACTTGATCAATTGTTTCGCATCGAAAATAGTTTTTCCACTCCTGGAACCAATCACGAAAAAGGAACTGGCCTTGGCTTAATTCTCTGCAAGGAATTTGTTGAAAAGAATGAGGGTACAATAAGTGTCAAAAGCACAGTAGGCAAAGGAAGCACGTTCGTACTATGCTTTAAAAAATAAAGTTTCAATTGGGGTAAATCCCTCCATGTGTTAACGGAAAATTATTATCTTCATTTCCAATATCAATCTAATTAGTCAATATATTTCAACACCATCACAACTACAAGCTATTGTTTCAATAGTTTAATTATTTGGACAAACACAACAGAAACCTATCACCCTTCGAGTCCCACACATACACTTTAATTCAAACACCATATACTATTCTTTAATAGACCAGCATTAATCCTACCACACTTCATATATCACCGTATATTACAGAATCATTCACAAATTAATTCTACAACCTCAAAAGCATTACACCTTATGCATTATTAATTTTACAACTATGCATTACACATTTTTTTTATTACATTAGCAGCATAAATAATATTGATTATTGCTTAACCTAAAAACCACCCCATGATGAATCGGTATATCTTCCTCTTCATATTATTTATTTCATCCCTTCAAACCTACCCTCAACACGAAGCCGATATATGGTATTTTGGTCACAATGCCGGATTGGATTTTAGTTCGGGAACACCGACAGCCCTGACTGGTGGACAAATTAATTCTTATGAACCATCAACAGTTATTAGTTCACCCCAAGGAGACCTGATGTTCTATTCAAATGGAATAAAAGTATGGAATAAAGAACACCAGCTTATGGAAAATGGTGGTGGTTTAATGGGAGACATCAACTCCAACCATGTTATTGCTGTAAAAAAACCACAATCCACTTCCATTTATTATATTTTTACTGCATCCCATAATATGATAAATCCTGATGGATTAAGATATTCACTCGTAGACATGACTCTTGATAACGGTTTAGGAGCTGTTTTTGAAAAAAACACACCTGTATTATCAGAAGCTAGTGATCGAATTGCAGCTATTAAGCACAGCAACGGTGTTGACATCTGGATTATTGGGCATAAGTTATATGCAAACATATTTCACACGTATTTACTAACCAACAATGGTCTTAGCGAACCCATCATTCAACATATGGGTCATATAGACTACCCTGGAACCAATATTGGTTATTTGAAAAACTCTCCTGCTGGTAATAAATTAGCAATGGGTATTGATTTTGGTGGGCAATCGAACTGCATTGAATTGTATGACTTTAATACTTCTACAGGGCATATTAGTAATCTTGTTTATTTGGATACCCCAGAAACTCATGGTATAGAATTTTCACCCGATAATACCAGACTGTATGCCTCATGTAGTGATAATATAAATGGTTTTATATATCAATTTGACCTTACAGCTGGAAGTGCTCAGCAAATTAACAACTCTAAAACTGAACTCATTACAACAAACAATTTTGAAAGATCTTTTGCGATTCAACTTGGTCCTGATGAAAAAATATACCTTACACGTCACAATGCCTACTATTTAGATGTAATTGAGAATCCAAATACACTAGGCATTGCATGCAATTATAATGAAGAAGGAGTCTATTTGGGTGGCCAACCCTGCAAAATGAACCTTCCTGTTTTTATGCCCAGTTATTTGTATAATCCCTCATTTACATTTAACAACACCTGCTATGGTGAAGTCAGTAGTTTTTTTATACCGAACCAAAATGATATACTATCGGTAGTTTGGGATTTTGGTGATCCTGCAAGTGGATTAAATAACTCCTCAACCGAACTCAGTCCTGCTCATCTTTTCTCCCAACCGGGAACATATGAGATCAGCCTGATCATAACTTACCCGAATGGGGACCAAACAGTAACACGCAATATTACAATTGCCTACAATAATGATCTGTACCTGGGCCCCGACCAGCAAATCAACCCGGGAGATCAATTAACACTAGATGCTGGCACAGGCTATTCTTCATATTTATGGAGCACAGGTACAGCAAGCTCAAGTATTAACATCTCACAAGCTGGTAGTTATTGGTGTGAGGTGGAAAGCAGTAGTGGGTGCTTGTCGAGGGATACTATTGAAATCACAGTTGCTTCCAACCCTTCTGGCGGCAGCCAGGCTGGTATTTGGTACTTCGGTATTAAAGCAGGCCTGGATTTCAGTACAGATCCACCAAGTCCCATATTTGATTCACAAATGGAAACATATGAAGGTTGTGCTACAATTTGTGATCAAAATGGAGATCTGCTATTTTATACTAGCGGTATTTCGGTTTGGAATAAAAACCATGAAATAATGCCCAATGGGGATGGCTTGCATGGACATTCATCTAGTACCCAATCGGGTATAGTTATCCCTAAGCCAGGCTCATCAACAATTTTTTATATTTTCACTGTCGATGCTGTCGAAAACATCGGAAAAGGCCTTTGTTATTCGATAGTTGATGTTACTTTGGATAATGGCCTTGGAGCTGTTACCGAAAAAAACAATACACTTATTTCTCCAACCTGTGAAAAAGTCACAGGAGTCTTTCATTCAAATGGAACTGATATCTGGGTTATAACACGCCAGCTAAACTCCAATTCTTATTATGCATACCTGGTTACTGAAAACGGCATCCAAACAACGCCAGTGGTTAACGATTGTGGAGATGTAGATAATAACTTTCTTTCTCATGTTGGTTATTTAAAGGCCTCATCTGATGGTAGTAAATTGGCGAGTGCAAATTTCGATGGAACTACAAATGTACAGCTGTTTGAGTTTAATTCTATAACCGGGGCCATCTTCAATCCGGTATATTTATACGATCTCAATGCTTATGGTTTGGAGTATTCTCCCTCAGGTCAATACCTGTATGTTTCTACATCCTCTGATAATACAAGTACAATACATCAATTTGATATTACCACTCACGATGAATCTACGATTAATGCTTCCCGAGTAGATATACCAACCTCGCAAGTTCATTGGGCATTACAATTAGGCCCTGATGAGAAAATATATTGTGCAATATTATATGATAATTATTTAAGTGTTATTCAAGAACCTGACAAGGAAGGGATACAATGTGACTTGATAGAAAAGGACATAAACCTGGGCGATAGAATGGTTATGTATGGCCTTCCAACCTTTATTCAAAGTTTCTTTAACTTATCAGAAATTGAATATGATAATACTTGCTACGGAGAAGCAACCACTTTCTCTATTCCTGATGAAACAGGAATTCTATCCGTAGAATGGGATTTCGGTGATCCTGCCAGTGGAGTGAATAATAGTTCGGATGAAATGGCTCCCACCCATATTTTCTCTGCTCCGGGAATATACACGGTCGCCCTCACTGCAACATATGAAACTGGCCCCCAGGAAACATCCACTTCTGTAAATATCAGATATGGAGATTTGGATTTAGGTCCTGACCAGGAAGTTTGTGATGGTGAACAAATAGTATTGGATGCTGGTCCGGAATATGATTCATATTTATGGAATACAGGTTCGACTAATCAAAGCATTACCGTATCACAACCTGGAACTTATGACTGTGAAGTAATTAGTAATACCGGATGCTTTTCAGAAGGAAAGGTAAACATGCAACTAAAACCCATACCACAGGTAAATGCAGGGCCTGATCAAACCATCGGTCAGGGGGCTACGGCTGTACTATCAGGTAGTTTAACAGGTAATTCCGGAAGTTATGCCATTCAGTGGGAACCGACAGATCTGGTAACTCACCCGACTTACTTAAACACTTCAACCCTGGCCATTACAGAAACAACAACCTTTACTTTTACTGCCACTGATAACACTAATGGTTGTAGTGCTTCGGATGAGGTAGTGATTGAGATTTTCGATAATCTGGGGGTTACAATTACAAGTAGTGAAGATCAAATTTGCCTGGGGGATCAGGTTACATTAACAGCTACAGGCAATGGTGGCTCCGGTAACTACACCTACTCCTGGGTTTCCGATCCTGTTGGCTTCACTTCCAATCAGGCCAATATAAATGTAAATCCAACGGAGACCACCACCTATATTGTTACTGTGGATGATGGTTTTGGCACGGCTTCAGCTTCTCAGGTGATCCAGGTCGAGCTACCTTCATCAGCAAATGCCGGAGCAGATGCCACCCTGTGTGATATTGCGGATTATATTATTACTGATGCAACGGCTGATAATTATACCCAATTGGACTGGAGCAGTTCAGGAAGTGGAAGTTTCTCGAATGCATCCATTATAAACACAACATATTCGCCTTCGGCGGATGATTATGCCAACGGAACAGTTGAGTTAACGCTAACAGTGGAGAATGGCATTTGTCCAACGGTTTCAGATTCACGAACATTAACGCTTTACCGCCTGCCTGAAGTGAATGCCGGAGAAGATCTGGAAAGTTGCATGCAACAACCCGTTAGTCTTGCGTTGGCTGATGTGCAAAACTACAGCAGTCTGCAATGGACCAGCAGTGGTGATGGTAGTTTTGATGATGCAAGCCTGTT